>JACCDT010452411.1_pt1 | contig 29208 bp, 65 predicted proteins | sample 7446291 | NCBI WGS metagenome assembly JACCDT01 (sample SAMN15323446, study PRJNA562643) | freshwater metagenome | isolation source: river surface water | place: USA:Blue River Watershed | collected 2017-08-17 | reverse complement strand
GATTGAATACTTTAGTAACGCTTCTTTTACTATATAGTTAATACTTCTCCATATAGGAAAACCAAAAAGAGGAAAACCAACTGCTTTATAACCTAATTCTAATTTAAGAGTTATTATTTCTTCTAATGTTAAATTATTTAATAGTATTTCAAAGTATTCATTACTTCTTTTCTCATCTCTTAATACTTTACTAATACTATATTTATTATATTTACTTTTTTTCATGATTGGCAATTCCTAATATAGCATAACCTGCTATATCGCCCCAAGGAGATTCACCAAAAGCGTCTTTTTGATTAGCTATTCTAAATAATTTATCTATTACTCTAATAATAGCAAGAGCGTCCGTATATTGTTCTGGCTGAATACCATTAGGATATAAGACGCTCAAAATTTTATGACATTCAGCAAATGAACTACCATATGCTGCATTTTTTTTATCTACCAAACTACCAATTTCTTCACCAATTTGTTTATATGTTCTGTGGCTCATGGTGAACCACTATAACACACTTAGGATTCTTGGGTTAAAGATTTCTTTTTTTTATCTTTCTTAGAATCTAATGTTTCAACAGAATCACTAACTTTTAATCCCATTTCAAATTCTGCAACAGGTGCTGATGCAGCTTGTTGAATTACTGGAGCAAGAGTTTCAACTTTTTGTTCTACGGGCGCAACTTCTTGTTTCTGTTGAGCTAATTCAAGTCTAAGTAATTTTTTACGTTTTGCTGGATTCATTTTTTATATTCCTTTTTAATATTTAGATTTAACTACAAATTTTAGCTAGTGTAGCTTAAGACCCATGTTCTTGGTTCTTATGCTGGTGGTGTTAATTCTGGAGCTGGTGGTTCACCACCAGTTGGTGCTAATGATGCCTCGCCTCCAGTTAGAGGAGCTGCACCTTGTAGCGAAGCATCTTTCTTTGCTTTTTCAGCCTCATATTCAGGAGTTGTTGGTTCCGCCGGACTAGCTTCTAATTCAGTTTCAAACTTATCAAAATATAATTTAACGTTTGTAATTAAAAAATCATAAAATATTTCGCGGTCTTGTTCGTTTGACAATAGAGAATATGTTTCAAGAATTTGTTTTTGAATCTTTTTAAAAGTTTCAAGAGCAAAATTTCTACCAGTTAAATCTTCTCCTTCTACAGCCTGAAAAGCATCAACGGGATTAGGTTTTGTTTCTTTCTTTTTATCTTTTTCAATATCGATAAATTGTGGATTTGTTTCTGGACCAGTTTTCTTTTCAACATCAGAAGGTTCATCTTCTTGTTCTTTTAATTCTGCCTCTGGTTGATTAGGTAAAGCTAATGCTGGAACAGATGGTTGTGCTGAATCTTTTGTTTTTTTATCTGCTGAAAAATATACTGAAGCGGTTGATAAAAGATTTTGTATTGCTCTAAGAATATGAGCTTTAAATGATTTACGTTGTTCTGGATCGGTTTTTAAATCTTTATAGCCCGATTCCATAATTGGCACTATGCTGCTGAGTAACTTTTCTAAAGCGTTAATACCAGTAGAATTATGCTGAACAGTGTCTTGTTTTTCTCTTAACATTTTACGTATTGTTTTACGTAAAGTACGTTGTTCATTTAATTCATTTTGTAATTCTAATTTTTGTTGCTTTTTTAAGCCTCTTAAAACATTACGAATATAAAGCCTCAATGTTTCTAATTGTTCCATTTTTTTATTTACCTTTTTTTACTAATTTCATTCCATAACCACTAACGGAGGCAGAAGAATTTTTTTTATTTTCTTTTTCTTAATAAAGAATACTTTCCACAAAAACTAATACTTTCTTTAATTATATCATAAATTATATTTTCAGATACATTTTGCTTAGTTTTAAACATATCTAATATTAGTTTAGAAACTGCATTTTTATCAACAGAATCTGGTAAAAATGTTTTAAGTTTTTTTAAATCATCTGTAGATATTGCTTCACGCATGCCAGTGGCGCTAGCTACACGTTTTATAACGCTAACTGATACAGTAACACCAGGTTTAGCATGTTTTTTAATAGAATTTTGATCATATCTTTCTACATCATCATCACCAACAGCCAAAATTATATGTTGTCCTTCTTGAGCAAAATTAGGATTATTTTCTTTATTTTCTATAAATTGATATACAGTTCTTACAGGACTATATTCAGAATCTAAAATACTAACTTTATCAGCAATCCCTTCTGCTTGTAAATATATATTCCATAAATTTTTTGACATTTTAGAAGTAAACGGACCTTTGTTTTCCACATCTCTAGATAATGGAGATATTAATAGTATTAGTTTATCTGATTTTTTTAAACAGTCTTTGACGGTTTTAAGATGACCTTTATGTGGAGGCTTAAAAGCACCAGCAAAAATAGTTATAGTTTCTTGTTTTAGTTTTTTTGCTTCCTTAAGAGCTTCTACATTTCCACGGCCATATTTAAATAATCCTAATATTTGATTCATAGGAGCAAAATTACCTGTAAATTTATATGTTACTCCATCGTAATCAAATACGAATCCTTCTGCAGCAGAATCGACTGTATCTGCTGATTTTAATTTTGTCATTTGCTGTTTTAAAATAGTCATAGCTTCTTCGTTACCAGAGGATTCAATAGCTTGTATAGCTTTTTGTAATTCGCCTCTTAGACGTTTTACTTCTTTTGCATTATCAATAATAAATACGCTTTGTAGACCTTTTAACATTTCAACAGCAAATTCGTTTACTATTAATTCTAAAGGCATAATAGCAGTTTTTAATATTTCTTTTTTGCTTGCTTCATTCAAAAAATGTTCTTTAACAAACTCTATTTGTTCTTTAGAAATTTTTACAGAAATATCTTTAATTGATATTCCTTTTACTCCAAGTATTCTTTTAGCAATATTCATTTTTGCTACTGGATCTAATTTTATTTTTTCTTTTTGTAAAATAGAATTTATAAGAATGTAAACTCTGGCTATCATATATTCGTCTATAGTAGACGAATCGTTTAATTTAAGAGAATCAGATTTTATAAGGCTATTAACAGAAGAAAGAAGCGAATTAATTTTACTATTCGCTTGATAAAGTGGTTTTTTATCACTCAACGCTTTTAGTCTTCTTATCGAAGTAGTTTGAACGCTATAATTATCTTGTTTTATTTGTTCTTGAGTATTAATAATAGCATTTTCTAATTTTGATAATTCTTTTGATAAATCACGACCAGTTACTTTTTGTTCTTTTCTATCAAATTCAATATGTCCTCTTGGATGTAACACTAAGGTTTTAGTATCATAATTAATTACGTTAGGTGTACGAGGATCCATAACTTCTGCATTATAAAATATATTTGTATCTGGACCGAATAATTCTATTTTTTCCTTATCAGAAAGATTATTAACTGCTTTTTCAAAATTTATTATTGCTTCTTTAAAAGTATTTTTAAGTTGCGGATTCGCATGAGAAGCAAATTTAGCGGACATTTGATCTGCATTTAATCCACCAGATTTTATTTCAGATTTGTTTCTAACACCTTTAGCTTTATTTTCCGTAACAGAATAAGAGATCATTAAATTTTGACCATCTGTTTTTTCAGATCCTTCTAATTTTCCTTCAGCGGCGGCATTAAAAATTTCTTTTATTTTTGAAAAAGTTAAATTACCATTATCGTATAAATGGTTCATGTGTCCTGCAGCACCGCCTTCTAATAATAAATTTAACATTATGTTTTCTCTTTATTTAAAATAGCATTATCTAGTTTTTTTACTAATCATTTTTCTCGCTTCAGCAGAAATATTTGTTGGTTCAATAGAAGTTTTGGGATCAACAGAGGCAATAACTTGTGATGACAAAATATTTCTTGAAGTATTAGTAGTCGAAGCGGTGATTCTTGTATTACCTTTATTATTTATATTAACTTTTAATTCGTCTAACAGTTTTGGATTTTCTCGTATATAGGTTAAAGCTTGTTCTCTATTCGTCCGAGAAATATAATATTGTAAATTTTTTTTAAAAATTTCTACATTACTTTTAAAAACATCTATTTTATTAAACAACGCACTACTATTTAAAGTTCCTATATATAGTGTATATGGGCTGTATGTATTTTTTAAAGATATAACTCCAGGTACAAATTCTTTTAACGGCAAAAATTCGTTATTACTATTTTTTCTTGAAAAATCGTAATTAATAATAAATCTAGACATAATTATTTTTTAATAAAACGACGAATTAATTCTTGATAAACCGCATCTTCTCTTTTATTAAACATATCTTGCATTAAACGTTCTTTTTTCTTTATTAATTCTGGATATGGGTGATTATCATTTTCAGATAAATTTTCTTGTTCATTTTCTTTTTTTGTTTTTTTCATATCTCTTCCTAAAACAGCGTCAATATTTTCTTTTGCTTGTTTTTCGGCTTGTTTTTCTATTGAGTCTTCAACCGCTTTTCCACGTTTATATTCATAATCTGAAATATCGCCGTCACCATCTAAATCAGCTTTTTCTTTATTTTTTAATTCTGGTTTTTCAGTTTCTTTTTTTAATTGCTGTTTAGTAGCAGTTGCGTAAGCAATTTTTTCACCTTTTTTTGCGCCATATTGTTTTTTCATAGCAGGCAACATTTTTTTTGCCTTTTTATGTGCTGCTACTGTTTCTGGTTTTGTCATTTCCTTTTTTTCAACCATTATATTTTTCCTCTCTAATTTTTTTGTATCACACCAATCTCTAAAAATCATATTACCACGTTCAAAAGCATCACGTTCCATTTCTCTTAAACCTTCATCTTCAGAAGCGTATGCTGGATTAGATGTTTTAGATAAATCTACTTTATCTGTTAGTCCATCTAGTTTTTGTGCATGATGTACTAATTCATGCGAAAAGGAACGCAAAACATCTTTTGCATGTCTATCTGTCATAAATAAGTATATTTCTTCGTTTTCTGGATCATAGTAGCCAGTTTTACCAAACATATTATCAGCGTTGATTTTATCCTCTTTTAAAAACACGCGAGGGGGCCTATCTAGATCAAGTTCTTTTTTAGCATAATTATAGAACTCTTTTAGATATTTTTTAAAATCTTCTTTGCTAACGTTTTCTAGTAATAGGTCCATAAAATAAAAAAACTACTTACGAGCTATGTCATAAGTAGTTTCTTGAACCTTAAATTTCTAATTTTATTATAGTATTTGGATGTGTATTACTGTTTGTTTTTTATCTTTTTCTTCGTTTTTTTTATTAAATTCTAAATACTCTTGTTGATAATTTGGGAGTTCTAAACGTTTTTCAATTGGTTGTTCTTTTTCTTTCTTCAACTTTTCAACGATAGCTGGAAGAAACATAATGACTCCTTAATGGGCATAAATACCCATTAAAATATTTAGTCTCACCAATCCTCAAACGTCTTAATGTGTTTTATACGCTCTTCTTGAATCAACATATTTTTTGGTTCCATTTCTCCATATGATTCAGGATATTTAAAAACCCATATTTTTTTATATTTTTCTCTACCATCATATAAATCATGAGCTTCATCGTCAATTAAAATACCATAAGAATATACTGGCAAACCAGGTGTTTGAATTTCAACTTTAACCAAGGAACCGGCTTTCATGCTAATACCATAGATTTTTTGTAATCGCCCCCAAGGGCTTCTGTGACTTTTAGATACTGCTCTGGGCAATCTACCATCAGTGCTGCTAAGAAATCGTGCTTGGACGCAATAGACATTTTAGAAAAAACATACGAGATGCGATCTAAATCTTTAGCAGACAAACTATCTGGCATTTGAATTCTTTTTTGCGTGGGGGTCATATGGTTCCTTGTAAGAAAACTTCTTTGCTTCCGAGTACTTAGCCAACTGTCTCCACAATGTAACAGTTCTCTGGCAGTCTGTCAACGCTGTGTGTGCTCTACCTTTAAACTTTATATTAAAATGCCTACACATACTATCCATTGAACTAGATTTCATTATGCCTTCCGTAACTAAGCTAGCACCCATATGCTTTGTGTCAATATAACGAGGAAACTTAGGGCAATCAAATCCATAACGCTTATAATGTTTAGCTATAAAACGTAAATCAAAAATAAGGTTTTGACCAAGCAATAATTCAGATGTATCCCAAATATTATTTAATAAACTAATAACTTCCGAAAAGGAATGAGCATCTTCCCAATCTTTATTGTTATACCCGTTTATCTTTAATGCTTCTAGACTAGCGGTATTTATATTAAATGGCCGAATTTTATATTCAAATTGATTAATTGTTTTTAAATCTCCGCAATCTTCTTGTTCCATTTCTATTGCAGCAATTTGAATAATTTCATGCTGCGACAGATCTAAACCTGTCGTTTCAGTATCAATAACTGTAATTTTCATTTAAAATCTTTCTAGATAGAATTTCCACTCTTGGGGAATATTTTTTTCCAAGTTGTATTGTCCATCTGTTATTTCTTGTAAATACGGCAACTTAAATGGTTTCCGTGGTACTTTAAATAGTTTGAATCCAGCTTCTTTCAAACTTTTATCGCCTTTTTTTTGATTACAAGAATAACAACATGCAACTACATTATCCCACATGGTTTGTCCGCCAAGTTTTTTTGGAATAACGTGATCAATAGTAAAAGTAGAAAGCGATACGTGTAAATTACAATATTGACACTTTCCTTCGTCACGAATCCAAACGTTCTTGCGGGAAAATCTAACAGAATTACGTTTATTGCTGATAAACGATTTCTTAAAAACAATAACTGCTGGAATCTTTACTTGAACTGACGGGGAACGTACAAAACATTCGTATTCTTCAACTACTGAAACTTTATCAGAATAAACAAGCGTAATAGCACGTTCCCAAGAAACAACTCCAAGAGGCTCATAATTAGCGGACAAGGCAAGAACTTTCATACTTATATCTCCAGTTGTCCTATCATCTTACATGAACCTTTCTTCAACGTCAATCTATACTAATTATACTGTTACGTGAAGAACGGATTGTTTAGTTGATTCTTTTGTATTAATTTTTAAATCTTTTACAAAAACAGAATTTACATATCCGCAATCGTTACAAGCAAATATGGGAACTGGAACATAAGTATCTTTTCCATCCTGCATTAATAATCCTGACACCATTTTAATAACAAAAGCCTGCTTCATAACTTCACAACTGCACTTTTCACATGCAACATTTTTTGCATTTTCAACTTGTGTTTGAGTCAAACTCATGTTTATCTCCTTTATAAACTCATAACTATCATACCAGCAAATGCCAATAGAAGTCCTACTAATTTATGTCCCTGTAATTCATTGGACATTATAAAAAATGCTGTGCAATACCAAGCGGCATGAAAAAAGAAAGTTTGAAATACTGATGTAACGGTAAGAGGCAATATTTTTTCTTTTAGCTGATAAGCAAATATAGAGGCGCTTATAAAACTAGTGAAATAAGACCAGTACCATTCAGTATTACCTGCTCGGATTGATTTAGAAAGAAATGCGGCAAATATACCGTTACTTATTAGCGATATTGCGACTAGAACTATTTTAGTATTATTATTCATTTAGTTTACACATTTCATATTCTGATACAATATCTTTAATACCATTAAGTCTAGAATTTTTATGTCCAGCTTTAATAACTGACCAATATGCTCCATTTTTAACAACTATTTTACCATATTTATCTACCTGATCTACAAGAATTCCAATTCCACATTTTAGATTCATATATGGATCAAATACTGTTTTACGTGAATCATTATCATCAAATTGAATATCTTGCGACCAATCAAAATCGCACGACGAACGCCACATTGTGTCAACATATCCTAATTGCATTAGCCCTTCAGCGCAAAGCGGACGATTTGTAACTGGATCGATACCTAAACTTGGCTGTGGAAATCTTGCTTTGGGATTATGACCACTTTCGTACCAAGACATTGCCGCTATTAATTGTCCCCAAACATTTACACGTTGATCACGGCTTAAATTATGATAATTAGGACAAAAATAATTTATATCTTGTGCCTTATCCAATGAATCAAAGTTCTTATAAATCTGTTGAAACGTATGTTCACTCCATTTAACTCTCTTAGGATTTTTCTTTTCCCACATCAATGGCTTCATTATTGGCGTAGGAGTAACCCCTAAGCTCATAAGAGCAGTTAAAAGTACAATTATTTTTTTCATATTAGTTTATATCTCTTTGTAGGGTATTTTTGTATCGCGGTTCTGGTTTGGTAGATTTCCAGTGTGTGATACCCCAAGCCGCGTAAAAAAATAGTGTTATGGCAAGAAAGGCCAAAAAAATAAGTTCTACTATTTCTTTAAATTTTGTCATAGTTTAAATAATCTTTTAGGTTTTGTTTTAATTTACAAACATTTTGATAAGTATAGTCTCTAACGTCAACGCTGTCAATGTCATTAAACCAAGTCACTGTATATAAATTATATGTCGGATCAAAAAGAGAAATATTTATATCTGTTACTAATCCAAGCATAATCCCACCATTAACTGTATGGGCTAGTAATAAATCTCCAATTTTATGCATTATTCTTTTTGTAACGTTAAAACTTCCAGTTGATCATCGTAGAAATAAAGTGGATCAGCGTCTTCATCAAACACTATTTCTACGTAGTAATCACCTGTTTCGCTATTACCATCAATATAAGTAACATAACCGTAGACATCTAAATCTCCACGGGTACGAACAAAATCACCTACCTTTACATAACATGGTCTACGGAATGCCATAATATATAAGTAGTTGAAAGATCAACAAAAAACCCGCCCAGAGGCGCATATCACTCAAAAGCGAGGGACAGAGGCGGGGCGGGTATATAATCCGCGAAGCGGCCTAAAACTATTTTACTTCTTTGCCATCTTTACTACTCTTAATGCTTTTTCTACATGGTCAGCAGCAGTTTGTAATTCTAACCGAGCTGCATTTAGCATACTAGTTGATTGCATTTTGCTTTTAAGAATAGCCAAAACATCTTGAAGATGTTCTATGTCATAATCTGTTAAAGACTTTCCTGTTTGACCGCTTCCAGGTACGCCACCAAGGGCTAAGGGTTTTGGCGTAAGACCAACTTCGTCTAATGATTCACGAATTAAATTGCGTAAGTCGTTTCTAGTTATTTTCATTTTATTTTTCCTTTTATTGTTCGTCTTCGTCACCTAATTGTGATGTACGAGTTTCAGCACTATGTGGATCTGCTTCTTTCATTAAATCTAAAACTTTATTTAGTGTTGATTGTAAAAAAGCGGCTTCGCCACGTTCGCCTAGATTAACAATTGTTTGTTCTAAATCTTGAGCAATTTCTTCTAATTTAGAAGCTAAATGTTCACTTTTTTCTCCATAAGGAAAAACAGGCTTATCATCGATTGTAACGTTCTTTACTTCCCGCATCTTATATTTACATTTAACCATAATTTTCTCCAAGCCCAAGGCGGTATAAGCGCTCCAAAAAGTATTAGTGCTTTTAGACTATTTATCATCCACCTATTATACCAACCTTATGCCTTCCTTTTCTAGAAATTTTAAGAATTGTTTTTGTACAAATTTTGGAAACGGACACATCCATAAATAGCTTGGACCAGCGAAAAGAGATACATAATAATGCAAAGATTCGCTATAAACTACACCATAACGGTCGCGCTCACAGCGCAAACTCTCGCAATAACCGCGAAACTCCCAATAGGCACGCATGGTAAAAACGGCAGGAAGCGGGAATAGGAGATAGGAAAGATAGAAAAGAATTCCCCACTTTTTCGCATCACGCAAATGTACTAACTCATGACGCAATATATCCGCTCCTATCTCAGTACCAATCAATTCACGTGGCATATATACTTTTCCAAAAGCTGTTGTAATATAACGTGTCATGAAAACAGGATTCCAAAAGCGCATAAAACCGAGATAATAACAAGCCCACATAAGTTTACTTTCATCTTTTGGAATAACCGCAAAATCAGGTAATTCACGGGTTATCTCATTTACTAAATCATAATATTTTGCCACAGGTGATGTACGCATGCTCATGTTCCTCCATAAATAATTTTTTATATAACTATAAGTTATCTTCACCGTCCTTCCTATTTTTATCGGTTAACCAAAAAACTTCATGAGGATATGCCATGTATTCCTTGCCAGTACTCAAACTATGCACCATGTACCAAGTATTTTCAATAAGACCAACGTTTTTATCAACAACAATGGCAATATCTTGTTTACGCTTTATGATATTAACTCTCACAAGCGCACCAATTGGTATATGAGTATTTTCTGGAATATCTCTTTTGTTCCCCATAAATTAATTAGTTTCCGAATCAACTTCCACTAATTCTAATTCATATGGAAAAGCAATTATGATTTTATTTTCTCGCATTGAGAAAACAGCGTAATAAAATTCTATTTCTGTATAAACTATATCACTTACAACCATCCCCATCCCACCATCACCATTATCTACGTTTAAATATACTAAATCCCCTATTTTAAAATCTATTACCTTTCTATCCATTCTCCTTTCCTCGGCTTAGTACTTCTATCTCATAAGCGTACCGATATGTCTTAAATGGTCCTATTCCGTCCATGAATTGCATGCCATAAACTATTCCAGCATTAAATTCATTATCTTTATCAGTTCGTTCCCATTCGCTTGTGCTCATTTTGTCTAGAATGATTGCTAGGCGTTTTGTGCTTTTATCTTTTACTAAAGCTCCAATTGCTATTGGATTACGATACTTTATCATTTAAAACCTCAAACTCATGATCAAACATCATAATATTGGTTTCCAATTCCATCAAGTAAACAGTATAGCCGATTTTTTTAGTGTTGCCGTGCCAAATGCGTTCCACGACGATGCCAAGATACCGCTTCGCACCATGAATCTTTATACGCACTAGGGAACCTATAGGAATGCTCTTTTCGTTGAACGTGTCCAAGATGCCTTGTCCTCGATAAATCGTTTGTACGCAAAGCTACGGCCTTTCTGATGCAAATAAAATAGGGTTGCTAACAGTAATTAGCAACCCCGCGAGGATTCGGCATAATGGTGGGTTTTAGATACCCATTTCATGACGAGTTTTTAAATAATGTTCACGTAATAATCCTACCGTTTTTTCATCCGTCATTGACGCGTCATCCCGATCTGCCCAATGTATTGTATATGCAATCATATTATTACTACCTTGCATATAAATTTTTACATCTGCTATGATTCCAATAATATTTTTATATTCCGTACCATCAGCTGTCTCTGTTGCCTTACACATAACCGTATCGCCAATATTATATTTAGGAGTGATTTTCATAAATTTTTTCCGGGGATTTTTTTACTATACCCTATGTTTGCCGCTTTTTCAATCACTATTAAAAAACGAAAAATTCCCATTTTTGGTCCCCGATTTATTTACGACCCTAGCCCTTTTCCCCAAGCATTTCAAGTACTTGGGAGACTTAGATTCCGTACACGGGGGGGTTACTACGGGGGGGAGGGGGAGTCCCCCCCACAGTTAAACCCAAACGCAAATGCCTTTGCATATTGTTTATTGAACCTACGCCTATCAAAAAACTTTAGATGCTCAGGCAGTTCAAACATCAATCGCTGTCCACATTCCCTGTAAAGCCTAAGCCATTCAGAAGGAGGGTGCACACCAGATTCGATAGCGTCACCAGCGATACGAGCAAGACAACCATACCCACGAATAGCATAAACAATATTCTCCCAATCGTCCTTTGGGACAACGCGCAACATCAGGTCAAGTTGGTACTGCTGGGGATGGTGGGTGAAGTTCCACATGCCTCCTAACCTTGAGAGTGTTAGCCTAATCTTTTCTAGTTCCCCGACAATCATTAGAACCTCACAGCCAACCCATAGCAGAACAGCAGGAAGGTAAGGCCAACAATACCAACAGCAACAACACCAGACATGACCTGCTCGTTCAGCTCCTGCATCATAACCTTATCCATTAGTTGTTCCCCTTATCCTTTTTGTTGGTGGCAATAATACAGCTCATGGCAGTATAAAGAAACTTCTCTATCTTATCTTCCTCCCAACCCATAGCACGCAACACGCGCTTATGGTTTTGAAACTGGGGGCTAGTTTCAACGGCGCTAGCAATCTCATCCATTAGTTCAGCACTCCTGTTCCTAGAATCTGGTCTGTAATCATTTTCTGTGCCGTGTAAAGATTCTCCTGATACAGCTTGCCCTTTGGCATTGTACGTTCCAGAGTTTCCTTTACAGCATCCATTGCAGACATCATTGCATCTGCCTGTTCCTGCGTGACTTGGATATGCTGCACGCTTGCCTTACTCTTTGCCATATCAGTGAACCTCCCGCGCAAGGTTGGACTCCACAATCTCGCATGCGTTGTCAAGGTCATTCAGAGACTTTTGAAGGTTGCGAAGAATATCAACAGCCTGACGCAACGCTTCCTGTGCATCAATCTCCCTAGCGTTCATCGTGTAGCACACGGAATCAAGGTCAGGCTTTGCAGGCTCAACCTCAACAGGTGCAACCTGCACAACCTCAAAGCCTACCACAAGCGGAGCAAGAGCAGCATCCACAACGGCAATCGAATCATTAGGCTTCCAGCTATCATCATTCAAGAGTGCCTGAGCGTCTGCAATCTCAGCATAGAACGCAGCGCAATCGGCACAATGAGTGTCAGCAACAGCGGTCACGTTAGGGCAACCGTCAGCAACAGAATCCTTACAGGCGAAAGAGGTCACGGTGTTTTCGTTGGTCATAGCGGTTATTATCTCACAGGTTCGGGTTAGGGTCAAGTACCTTCTGAAGCCGTGCGATGATCTCAGTAATCACATAGGCGTCCGTCCGTTCCTGCAAGTTAAGACGGCCAAGGTATTCATAAATCGTGCCATGCCGTCCAAGAAGATGAACGCGGCGGTTTTCAACATCCACCGATTCAAGGTAAAGAGAAACAATCTTTGTTGCCACTTCTTCTGTCGTTGGGTTCATGGCGGTTATTATCTCACAGGTTCGGGTTAGGGTCAAGGAATCTTTTTTCTACTGTCACCCGCAGGTTTCACCACTGACTGATAGGAATCTGGCACGCTCGATGCACCATGATGCAGAACGCGATTGCATGAGGCAAGCAAAACAGCGCGAACAGGAAACGCATTAGGCCACCGCCCAGATGAAAAAGATTGCCGTCCAAAGGAAAAGAGCCGTACCAGTTACAGCGATTTCAAGGATGGTGTCGAGTGTTTTCATGGGCGTTATTATCTCACGGTTTCTAGTTTTATGCAAGCTTCTTTTTCTTAGGTGTCACCGCAGGGTTTCACTGGAAATCCCAAGTCTCGTAAACATAGGTCTTGCGGTTTCGCACCACGCGCCAACAATCCACGTTCAAGGTATAAGTTCCCCAAATACCACCGTAAGCGTCAGTCTCGTAAACCTTGCCGTCACGCTCGTATCCGTCACCAAACACCTTACCGTCACTGTTCATCCAATAACCAGTGTTGCCATTAGTTTCCTTAACAGTGTTGTGACCGCTCAGAAGCTTCTTCATTTGTTCGTTCATGGTGCATATATTCTCACAGGTTGCCCGAACATGCAAATGTAACCCACGGGTTGCGTCACCCCAGCGTGACACTTGACAAACGGGCGGCTGGGGTGGAAAAATCCCCCGGCGAAAACCACAGAATGTCCTGTAGTTTCGCGGGGTTACAGTTTTAACTATCATCATTTTCTGGATTCTTTAGATAGTCAATGTCCTCAGAATCATATTCATCGTATTTACTGCCGCTTTCCCATGTTACTTCATAAAGGGTCGTCGGAGGGTCAATAATGCCAACCCCACTTAGCCAAATCTTTGTTATTGTTCCACGTATGCCGTCAATCGTAAAAGTGTCTCCAAGCTTATGCTTTTCCATCAATCCACCCATTCCCAACCTTCAGCGGGTGCAATCTCAGACACATTTTTAGTGTATGACATAAGATAAGGTTGCACCTCTGGCAAGTGAACGTCACCCATCTCTTGCTCAAACCCCATCACAAGCGCACACATATTCTTTCGGCTGTCTGGCTTTGGATCGAGGAAGTAATACTCCCAGAAGTTCTTAGTGATACCGTGAGAGTAAACATTAACAACAGTCCCAGTTTCCAACCGACGCATCTTGCGAGCCATTGTGTTTATTTCCTTTCCTGTTAGTAATACCGAAGAACCCAACCGTTAGAAGTTTGCACGATTTCGAAACCCTGCAACTGATAATCGGTGCAAAAACTGCCATCATCCAACAGAAACAAAGACATCAAATCTCCTCCGTGCCGTGAACCGTGTAACCATAACCAACGAGGAACCCTGCAATCTTCTCTGCGTGACTTTCACCCTCTGCCCAAACGCGGGCAGGCTCACCGTGAGGGTCTTCGGCATTGACGCAATGCGTTGCCTTCATGCAGGACTGATTAAGCAGCGCATCCAGCGTCCAATCCTTCCCATTCTCAATCACGATGCCAAGCTGACGGGTAATCATTCGTTTCTTCCTTTCGGTTAGTGTGGGGATAATCTACAGCAGAACGGGGAAACTTGCAACCTGTTTTTTTCTACTTGTCACCGCAGCGTGACACATGCAAGGTCCAGAGTCTCCAGCACTTTGCTGCGATTCTTTACCATGTTAACAGAAAAGTCAAAACCCTGACATGAAACTTCAAACGTGTTGACAATCTCAGTTCCCTGATATTCATTCACGTTGAAGTTCACGGTGTCGATATACTTGTCACCATCCAGCACGTCCAGCAGAACCTCGGACAGAACATAATCCTTTGCAGCGTCCAGCGAAATGAAAGCACCGCGCACGTCCTGATAATAATCACCAGCATCCACCACGAACACAGAAGAAGTCTTAGACATTTTTTGTTACCCTTTCGTTTTAAGTGCGCCTATTATACGCTGGAACCTTGGAACCTGCAAGCTTCTTTTTCTACCCTGTCACCTACGGGTGACACAACCTCTTTCCCTGCTGGCGCTCGGTGCGCTTGACCCACCGCTTCATGTACCGCCGCGCACCCTTGGTGAAATCCTTCATCTCGCTGCGCCTTGCCTTGGTGATCTTGTTCATGGGCAATATATTCTCACACCTTGCCCCGCTTGGCAAGCTTCGCATTTTCTTGTGTCTCCCTGGTGTGACGCATCCCCTGTGTGACACTCCCGCCTTTTCCCTTGACACGGCGGGGGCTGGGAATAAAGCCCGGGCTTTTTCCCCTTTTACTGGGAGTGCCCAACAACCTACAGCTTAGTTACGTCCTTCCAGTGAAACACTTGCTCAAACCTCTGTCCAAAGACAGACGCATCAAGCACAATAAATCCTGTATTGCCATACACTTCCTTAACCGTTGCCTTAATAAAGGCAAACGGACCAGCAATAATCCTAACAGACGCACCAACGGTCACGTCCGAAAGATTAGCAAAAGGGGTGCCATAGTTCTCAAGAACCTCGTCGTGCCGCGCCTGCGCGTTGGTCATGTCGGTATTGGTCATGGGCATATATTCTCACGAAATCGCCTCACACGCAAGCGTGCATCTTTTTTGTGTCACCTCCACGTGACAGTCACCTACGGGTGACACACTGCGCTTTTAGCTTGACCGACACGGGGGCTGGCACTAAACTTCCCGGGCTTTTTTCGTCCCTTTTGGGCAAACCAGCCCCCGCAAACCCTGTCAACAATAACAGGGCGCGGGGATTATGTCTTTAATAGCCAACAATGATGCCACGTGAATCAAGAAACTTATTATATGTATCAAGCAGCTTCGCCTTATTGCGCGGAGCCTTCACGCCATTATGGGCAAGAATATCACGCGCTTGCTGGGCAACGTTAACGCGATTGGAAAACTTCATGCCTGTCTTAACTTCCAGCTTGAGAGTCTTCTGAATGGATAGCAGCATGTAAACCTGCATATGCTCACCAAACACAGCAAAACCATCACTGCCAATCTTTTCGACTCCCATTGTATTTTCCTTTCGATTACTCAGCGGGCTTACTGTCAATAATATCGTTGTCGTCTAGCTGGGAAAACTTAACGCCATTCATCAAATCATCATAACCCTTCTGGGTCAAGGTAATAATATCCGCTTCTCCTGCCCAAGTATCACCATCATCCAGCAACACAATCTTAACCGTTTTTTCTGTCATTCTAGTTCTCTCCAATCACACGCACGATAATGCTGGGTGCGCCATGCGCGCACTTCGCATCAGGGGAAACCTCACACAACTGAGAACACAGAGCGGGCACCTTAGCACTCTCGCTCCAATCCGTCAGCAAATCCCAAAAGTCAGATTGATTGTCAATGCCGTGCAGCTTGCGGAAATCTTGCAGATTAATAATCATTAATAGTTCTCCTCCACGCTCTCGTCAGCGGAATAATAAGGGTTAACAGTTACATCCTTCCGATACTTGGAAAGCTTTTGCACCCTGCACTTCGGGCAAACCCGCGCAAGCGGAATGCCGCGTGCATCGTTGACCCAATAGGAACCATCACCCTTAGTGTGCCGACCGTCGCAAGACATTAGTGCATCCTCCAGAGATAAGCGATAATACCAACAGGAATATACAGCGAGGGAATGAAAAAGATTGCGTTGCTACGATGAATCATTTAAGCCCTCACAGACGGAAGCTGGACAGCGCGGCAGGAAATGGACATGGTGGGCATATCATAGACAACGCTATCCCACATCACAGACACCATATGCTCGTCGATGACGTTCAGAAAAACCCACTGTTCATTGGCATGGCAAACAACAACGTCACCAATGTTCACAGTCTTGCCAGTGTTGTTATCAATGAGAGTCATATATTAAAGCTCCTTAATGAAAGAGTTAAGCTGCTTGATATCCAGCGAATCGTCAAAGAAAGACACTTGGTCAGGCGTCTTGTGGAAGCCGAGCGTCACCATCCACGCACGCAGATTCAGATAAGGATTCCGTCCCTTCTGGTTATTCTTCGCAACGTTGTAGAAGGCAGGGTCACGGTCAATCCACTTTGCCACGTTCTGCGTTGCATCGTTCGTCCACTTGATGTTGTCGTTCATGGGAGGTATATTCTCACAGATTCGGGTTATTGGCAAGCAACCTTTTTTCTGGTGTCACTCTTGGGTTTCAGCGGCACGCTTCATTTCCTCTGCGTGCTGGTCACGGAGGCAAGGGTGACAAACAATCTCACCGATGCCGTCACAATGCTCAACAATGGTCACGCCAGAGATATCGTTCAGCTCGTCGCAGCGGTCGCAGGTCCAAGTGGTGTCGTTCATGGGCAATATATTCTCACAGGTCCGCTCACCTTGCAAGCTAGCTGTTTCTGGGTGTCACCCGTGCGTTACGTCACCCCCATGCGACACCCCGCAGAAAGCGCTTGACAGCGCGGGGGCTGGTAGCAAAATGCCCGGGAAATATTCCCTGTAAAGTTCTTTTACATCATACAAGCCGCCGCAAACCCTAGCATTATTCGCTAGGGCAGCAGCATTAAAACTCTGCATTAGCAAAACTAGTTCTAGTTTGACACTGATTGCAAATCATTGACAATATAACGGTTCCCTTGCGAAACATGGAACCTTTATCAACACTAACGACAAGCATTGAAGCTATATTGCCAACGATTTGCGTTTCACAATGAGGACACTTAAAACTAGTCTTTACCATGTTTACCTTTCAACGGAAATACTTAGACTGTGCATCGGTAAGCTTACGGTTGCCATGATAAACCAAACCGATATTAATCTCGCCTTCAATGGCAGGAATATCGCTCACGTTACCGTCAACATATCCAGCATTGATACGGTCCTCGTCCGTGGAAAAGATACGAGAGTGAGGGAGCGAACGGATAAGCCTGTCGTCATACTTACCACCGAGAGACTGAACGATGCGAAGGTTTGCAGGCTTATCGGTGCCGATATCAAGGTGAAGGCTCTTAGTGTATGCGTAAAAAACAGTGTTAGGGAAAGCACACGCAATAGCCTTCCACGCATCGAGATAATCCTGAGAGAAAAAGTCGCCGCTATCATGCAAGCGAACCACGTTGTAACGCTTAACCAAACGGGTCAAGTCTGCAATGGCATCACCGATAAACCCAAGCTTGCCGCGAGACTGAAACAGGTTAAAGTTATGCATACGCGCATCACGCACGTTTGCCATGAGATAACGTCCCTGCTTCGCATAGCACACGCCACGGCAAGCGTTAGCAGCGGGACAAGTATTGCCACCTTCGAAGGAATAATCGGCAGGGATGCCAAAGCCGAGCACGCGGTAAGACTCACCGCTAGTCTTAACAAGCTTTGCATTGCCCATCGTCCACTTGAGATTGTAGGTCATAGTATTGTCTGCCTTTCGCTTTTTGTTTTTGGTTAGTCCGTCGTTTGAAGTGGACATATATTCTCACACCTTGCGCCGCTTGGCAATCTTCCTTTTTTTCGGTGTCACCCGAGCGTGACAGTAACAGGAAAGTGACACCCGCAACTAAGGACTTGACTTCGCGGGGGCTGGGAATAAAACCCCCCGGGCAATTTCCGCTTTCCTTAATGATTCCGCATGGTTACGCGACTCAAACCCTTTCATTGACGAAACGCTAAACCCATGATATTATTGATGTATTGATTTGTCACCCCGCGTCAGGTTTTTGACGGGAGGTGAAAGTTTTTTTACATTCTGAGCGCGTCATTTTTCTGACGCGTCAGGGTCACGTTGCGTCGACGCTTTGACGCGGTGGCGTCAGCCATTTGACGTATGTTTCGTGGTCAAACCACTTAACATAAGCAGTAAGCGTTTGACCACGCTCTAACATAAAATATATATATTTGTATTTACCATGTTCATAGACAACATCGACAATGACAGACATTGAACTTCCATCTGGGTCTGAGAAAAGTCTACCTATGTTATGGCGTAGTGTGTCCATTTTTTCTACTCTATCACGCTATCTTTCTTTTTGCTACGAATAAAAGCATAGGGAATTTTTTCTTTCTTTACGCTCCAACTCCATCTATCTTTTATCTCTTCTTCTATTGCCCGCAGCACTTCGTATTCAGTAGAATAAGTGTCACTAATATATTCATCCCATCTGCCTCCGCAGCAACTACAATCTCTATAGCTATCTAGATAAACTCCCTCGATAGAGGTAAATGTTTCTACAGCTTGTTCATCATTATCTGCCTCAACGTAAACATGTATAGCTGGAGGCATGAAATAACCGCCGCTATTGTTTTGTCTGAAACGGTAGAACATAATGTGGTCCCCCCCTACTCTACTACTACTCTAGTCCCCTGTCAAGAAGAACTAGCCGCCCCTACCCCATACATATACATATATACTAATATATACTATAAATATACCGCCTAACGGCGGCTGGCTGCACAGGAAATTTTGTTTTTTCACGACCTCCCCCCACCCTACTACGGTAGTGGCAGGGGGAGGCAATCCTTACGGTACTACACGCTCTAGTCTAAAGCCTGACACCCATGATGCATGGTTCGCTACGGCGACAGGGGCACAAAGATAAACATCAGTCTTGTATCTGCACTCCGTAATCATTACCATGCTCTGCTTACCATCAAAAATCATCCAAGCTAGGTCGCCGCGCTTAAGTCTTTTCATGGTTTACTTCTTTCGGTTATTGCTCTGAGCCTTACGCTTCTTGCTTCCAATCTTCCTGCGTCCCTTGCGTGGCCTGTTCTTATGAGGATGTGGCATCTTATATCACTCCTTTCCCTTATGATTTCTCAACGTAATAAGTTCTTCAAGTGCTGCCCTAACATTTTCATCATGCTCGCCTTTGTTGATTCCAAGCTTCTCAAACAGTTGGCGAATGGTTGGACGATTATCACGGGTAAGATACTTAGATGAAAGTACGTCAGACATTATGCCTTCCCCTTGTGATTTACGTTGCCTGTAAAGGTTGCAACAGTCTTAAACTTTACGTTTGGTTCCTTGGCACGAAACTGCATCTGACAGTTCTTGCCTGTATTCATACCGCTTGTAGCCTTCCAGAATGAAAGATAAGCTGCACGGTCAGCGTTAGAAGAAAACTTCAGGACTTGAACACTACCCATCTTGCCTTCGCCTGCTGAGACTCCCGCATATTTAACAGCAGTCTCCTCACTACATTGGGGACAAGTATTTGACTTACCACCTGCCCTGCGCTTCTCAGGGGAAAAGAGATTGAACTGCTCTCCGCACTCAACGCAATCGGTCGCTTTCATGATTACTACTATACCCTACTTCTTCAGAAGGTCAAGATATTTCTGTCGCATCCGTACAGCATCGTTAATATAATCCCACGAAGTAAATAGACCTCCACTACTAATCATCCAATGGATTTTAATCTGTCTTTGACCATGTGGATTTCCAACCTGCATAATGATTCCGCATTGTCCATTCCAATAAACACTGTCGCCAACGTTGATATTCATGACGTTCACTATACCCTACTTGTTGAGGAAGTCAAGGTATATATCGCGGTATTCTTCTACCGTTTCTGTACGCTCCCAAGATTCGGAGGTATCATTCCAAATAATATGATATTGAGGACTAAATGAAGATATTTTATTTACAGTACCGATAAAATATTCTTTTCGTCCATCCGAGAAATAACAAACCCCATCACCGATTTTGATATCCAAGGTATTTCTCGCGCAAACGTACAGCGGTGTTATGGTCCAACCATCCAACTTGTGCATCAGCCCAATGAACATTATACTGCTTACGGGCAATGCTGTCAAGCTTAATATCAGTGACGATGCCAACAATATAATCCTTGGTAGTAATGCTATAGCCCAACAAGCTATCACCTTCGCGGATATCAGACATTATTTCGCTCCTTCCATTGCTTATAAGAAACAAGACCTCTGATGATTTCGTATTCGTTATAAACATATTGTCTGCCCGAAGTCAGGGATTCACAAATGTAGTCATTCCCATGAGCAGCGGGGGAAACAACCATATAAAGATATATGTTTTGTTCTAGGTCAACTCCAACGCTGGGAGGATGCCAATCCATTGCGAACAGCTTGCCGATGTAAGAGTCATTCATGAGAAACATCCTATAACAGCTGTGCCTTGCAGTCAAGGAAAATGTTACGGTACTCTTGGGTAGTTATCCAAGGCGCTTTAGTCCAAACATGAGAATGGTTATACCACTCAATCTTATAGGTGGTATAAGCATCATCAAATTCTACAATCATTCCAATAGAAATTTTGCCCTTGTTATCTCTTACCGCAACCAAGTCACCTAGATTCAGCTTTCTTGTCTTTAACATGGCGGCTAGTTTAAAAGAAACTCTTGAAGAAGTCAAGTCCGAAAATGAGCCACAGGTAAAAAGCAATCTGCGATAGTCCCACGATTATCTCCAGTGTATTATAGATAAAGTCGTCAATCATAGTGGAAGTGGAGGGAATCGAACCCCCTTGTTTGTGAGAACGGTAGATTTACAGTCTACTGCCTAGTCCAGTAAGGCGTCACTTCCATGAGAACGGGCAGAACGAATCGAACGTTCACTCATCTGATTCAAAGTCAGAGGTTTTGCCAATTAAACTATGCCCGTATATCTATAACTATTTGCTCTTTTATATGTTCTTCTTCTGTGACAATTAGCACATACTATATCACATTTTTCTATTTCTTTCAAAACAGTTTGCCATGATGCTAGTCTGATTAATATCGAAACTGATTCTTCCTTGTCTCTTAAATGGTCAAACTCTAATACTACTGCATCTGTTTCTGGACAATCTTTGCATTTCTTGTCTTTAAGATATTCCAGCAAAAGAGTTTTATTTTTCTTTATCGAATCTTTACTTTTGTCTTTGTAATACTTTTTGTTGTTTTGATAGTGCTGTTTAAGATATTGTTTATTACACTCTTTGCAGCAATATTGCCTTGATACTTTACCGTTCTTTCTAGATTTTACATTAAAAGAATCAATTGGTAATTCTTGTTTACAGACTCCGCATATTTTAGTCATATCATTTCCCCTTATAGTATATAGTCTATAGGGATTTGAAACGACTATATATTTCAAAGTCTTTTACACCCCGTAACCGAGTCGAACGGTTTTTGTCGGTTTAGAAGACCAACTAGTAGGTCCGCTACACGGGGCAACTAACGCTGCATTTATCTTCAACATTACGTTTCCACTGTCGCACATACTTTACATGATAATCTGGTTTAAGATAATAATTATTTTCCATTATGTTTGTCGGTGTATACCAATAGACAGCACACTTTTCACCTTTAACTTTTAATACCGTCCCATAACCATTAAACTTATTCCAAACCAAATCACCGACTTTGATTTCCATATGACCCTAGCGAGATTCGAACTCGCGTAATCGCCTTGAAAGGGCGGTATCCTAGACCTCTAGATGATAGGGCCGTCTACATACTACTTGCTCCCCGAGCACGGCTCGAACGTGCGACCCGATGATTAACAGTCATCTGCTCTGCCAACTGAGCTATCGAGGAATAACAACATTTACAACTAGTAGACCGCCACGGTACTGCCCCGTGTTCTTTCGGTTAAAAGCCGAGTGCATCACTAATTAATGCTTGCGGTCCATCATGCTCCCACCCAGAATCGAACTGGGATGCCCTCGCGGACGACAGATTTTAAGTCTGTTGTGTCTACCTGTTCCACCATAGGAGCGTCTACATCATCTATTCTACATCATCTTCTATTCACTTGTCAACTACTTTCTTCTATGGACCTGTAAGGAGTCGAACCTTATCCAAGCACCAATCTAGTGCGACACGTTATAAGCGTGTTGTGGGAGCCATCCCTCAAGTCCGTATTCTTTTTTACATCACCTATTCTACATCACTTCCGCTTCCGTGTCAAGCACTTTCTTTTCAGTTTGTACCATTCCTTCTTTAAGTCTCGCACAACTTCTTGATGAAGGTTTGTAATACTACAATCATTCCATTCAATGACCCAATGGCTATATCCTTTCTTTTTAGTTACCCACCCAATCAAATTTCCTTCTGCCTCTACATCATAAAGCATATCACCGATGTTAATATCACTCATGGCGTCTAGTATATCAATCTTCCCTGCGAGTGTCAACCTTTTTTCTGCACTTCTTTTTATTTTGTTCCCGCTTCTTATCCTTATGGGTGCCGCTCTTGGTAGCACCGTTAATAATAAACAACATGAAGTAGTCTCGGGTCTTAATATCTTTATTCATTGTTTTGTTTTCCATGCTAGCCGCCGCGCTGTGTATATTCTACCACAGCGGGCGCTAGAGGTCAACTAAAAAGGTGCTTCCTCCTTCTTAGAGAGTTTAGGGATAATCGAGTCGCGGTAATACAACATTTCCCGTTCCTCGCAAAGCTTTAGGGCGGCATCACCAACAATGTTAATCTTGTATTCCCTTCCGCCCTTAACCCACGTGGCAACATTACCAACTTCAACCACAGTTGCAAGGTAATAGTTGCCATATTCCTTATAGACAACTAGTTCTCCAAGCTTATACTTGGGAGGAATATTCTGTTGGGCAAGCATCTTAACTGCATACTTGTTTTCACAGATTGCAGCATATTCCTTTTCGCTTGGAATATAGTTAGGATTAACCTTAACCTTATCCGTCGCTCCCTTGTAGTAAGGCGTCTTGGAATAATACTCAATCATCTTATCCCACTTCGCCTTCTTATCTGCATCCCATGCTGCCTTCCAGTTATTACGTGATGCAATATTAGAAGCATCATAACGCTGTTCAACCTTCACAAACGTATCATATTGTCCCTTAGTCAGACCCTGATATTTGGTGAAGCTTTCCTTAATGGAAGTACAGAAGTTTTTTTCCCAATCATTGCAGATACCGTTATTCAGAACGGCATCAATACGAGTGGGGATAGTGACATCCGTAACCTTCTCAACAGGAGTACGGGTATACCGCGCTGCGTACATTCGGTTGTATTTCCAAGTGCTCATGATGGGAAGATAATACCAGAGTGGTGGAAGAAGTCAACAACTTTTTTCTGCTACTTTGCGCTTGACAACGGGGGCTGGTTTTTGATATACTGGTCAGCTGGCATCCATGTTCCCTCTTTTACCAGCTGTGCAATTCGAACACAATCGATCTTTCTATTTTGTGGTACAACAGTTGAATTCATATAGTATACTTCAAATTTCCAGCGGTTGCCATATTCAACCTTCTTAAGACCTTCAATTGTTACAAGAGAACCTCTGTTATTAGACCAGAAAAGCTTTCCAAGATACTTTCTATAATTCCTCTCAGTTACTGTCATTATTTTCCTCCTCGTCAACAGGCCAATGTTGCTGCATTGCTTCTGGAGGAGCGCAATCAAAACACATCAACACTTCATGCGTATCATCTACAGGAACGAAAACAAAATCATCTTCTAATCCCGCCTTATTGCATTGTGAACAACGCCACAGAGACATTATGTTTAATCCTTATGTTAGATACAACAGGCAGGGGGCTTTTCGCCCCCTGCCTTTACCGCATTATATCAGATTACACAGCAGAAGCAACAGTCTCCTGTGCAGGCTCGTTTGTAGTAGCCTTAGACTTAGCACTACGCTTGGCTACAATCTCGCTGTCAGGAGTGGCAAGACCGCCGTTGCGACCACGCAGACCAAGCAGAACACCAGAAGCCTTAAGCTCGTCAATCACATCCAACACATCATCACCAAACTTCTCAGTCAGGAAATGCGAGGGACAGGGACGGTTATTGGTGGAAACGAAAGTCTGCACAGCGGACACAACATCAGAATTAGAGATAGAGGACATATTGTTTTCCTTGGTTAGAGATAACTGCGTTTGGTTAGGGTTAACTGCAATCACTTCGCTTAACTTCAGAAACCATCTTATTCTATTTTGTGCTGGAGGTCAATATCTTTTTTCTAGACCTTGACGATTTTCTTACAGTCCAAACATTCATAAACCTCTGTCACATCGAGTTGATACATATCTCCTGCAAAGCTTTCCGCTTCCTCGTAACCGATACGAACTTGAAACTTGTGCTTGCAACCCATCTTAGCATTCTTTCGGGATTTGGGCAACATCTTTTTCAGCATCTCCTGTTATTACTGGGAAGTAACCATTGTCCCATCTGTTAATCTTATTTTCAAGTTTAATAAAATAAGAACAATCTATGAAATATTGCGTGTTTTTATCGTATGTTCTACCCTCTGTCAATACATCAATGGAATATCTGTATTTGCCGCTCTCACCGTATTTCTTAGCGCATCCAGACAGCATTACGAGAAAATATCTGATATCATATTGTTCTTTTTCTCTATTCCATTCCCTCTCGCTGCTCCAATATAGTCTTCCTAATCTGGATTTATATTTCTTTTCTGTTTGGGTCATACGTTCACTATATCACGACTTTTCTTCTATATCAATAACCTTTCCAATCAGTTGGAGATTTTCTGGAGTGTTGGGCATATATTCGGCGTTATTCCAGTATCTCCGACGAGCAGGACCATCAATAAAATCCTTACACTTCATAGTGTAATCCATTCTCCATTCATTCTCAACCTTGGGAAACAGGGTTTGGATTTTATATGCATACGCGCCAGTGTTGCCTTTATAGCCACTACGCACCATCCCATAAATAAAACAAAGATAATAGGTGTAAGAGTATCCTCTCTTATCGTGATTATAATAACGGTCCTTACAAACAAACAACTTGCCAACATTCTTAGAATACTGCTTTTCGGTCTGGGTCATGGGTTAATAGTACCGCTATCCGCTCCATTATGCAATCAGTTTTTTGGGAGTGTCACCTCCCCGTGACAGTCACCCGTGGGTGACAGGTAGAAAAATATACTTGACAGCTGGGGGCTGGGCATGATATACTGGGAGGTTTATTGCCATTCCCAGCCCCCGCAATGCTATATCAAACATCATTGGTGTTTTGTTTTAGATACTTGATTGCCTTTTCTAACAGTTCTCGCTTTTCTTGTAATAAGCCAATCCCTGTATTACAAGCACGACACAACAATCCTCTAACTTTTCCTGTATCATGATTATGGTCAACTGCTAATCTTTTATTGTTTTCTTTTTCTGGTTCTTCACATATAGCGCAAAGACCTTTTTGCTTTTCATATAACATATCATATTCTTCAATTGTTATATTAAACTTACGCAATAAGTCTCTTTTTCTGGCGGCTAGTTTTACCTTGTCTGGATTGTTATTAGCCCATTCTCTTTTACTAGCATTTACCTCGGATGCTTTTACAGGATTAGCATTTATCTTTTCTCTATATCTCTTATCCTCTAAAGCTTTTCTAGCTTTATATTCTGGATTATTTCTATTCTTTTCTCTGTATCTCTTTTGCGCCTCTCTTTGTTTTTCTTTGCGCTTTTCTTTATCACTATAAGGCATTACTCTTTCCTCCTATACTATATAGTCTGCACAAGAGGAAAGAGTAATACCTTTTCAACTATTCAACTGGAATGACTCTCTCGTTTGTCTTAAACGGCATACTAGAAATACAATCCTTGGTAGTCATCCACAAACGCTGGCACTTGCTAGTGATAGGCTTTGGCGCCTGCATATCAGTCAACACAATATGCCCATCAAAACCCTTATCATTAACATATTTGGTTGGAGCGTCAAAATCAGTACCGCCATACTTAACGCGCTCTTTCCTGCGAGCCATTCCCTTCTTCCAAACATAAACAAGCTTTTCATCAACCTCAGTATCAAAAGGAACCACAGTGAACGTGGCAATCTTTGCAAGGTTGTTTAGTTCAGAGAAAAAGGCTTCCAGCATTTCATCCGAAACAGAACCGCTCTGGTCAATGCTAATGGCAATCTTAGCATGACGCTGCACCTTCTGGCCTGGATGAATATAAGCATATCGCTTGTTGATACGCTTAACTGTGGAAGTCTTAGCAGAACGCTGAGAGGTCTTGATAAAGTAGCGCAGGACCGCACGCCAATCAATCTTGCCTGAGATACGGTCCATGATATCCTTGCGAATATTATGAGACACGGAACCCCAACCATTAGAGGATTTATTTGCCTCCTCCGCTGCGCTTCGCATCATTTCACGCAGACGTTCCTTAGCAAGTTCACGCAAGGCAGGGTCAAGGTTTTCTGCATTCTCTCCCCACTGAGAGTGATCATCGAAAGAATCAGGCTCACCCTCACCACCGTCACCGTCTGGAGAACCCTGTCCCAACCCCTTGCCATTCTTATCGTCTTGCTTTGGCAAATGATTGTAATACCACTCGGCACTCTCAAACAGCGGCAAATCCTTGAAAGGACCAACGCTAGGGATGCAAGCCATTGAGGGCAGTTCATCCTTGATATGGCTATTGATTGCAAGGTCAGTTGCAATATTCCACTTCTTAGACATCTTACCGTCTGGCATACGGTCAGTAACGTGACCGAAAACCAAATGATAAAACTCATGCTTGATAACGCCTGCCCGCTGCTCTCGCGTCAATCCCTGAAAGAACTTGGGATTATACAGCATTTCAAACTGACCCTCGCTGGTAATACGAACGCCAGCGGTAGGGATTGCAGGATTGGCACGCTTCTCAACGTGACGGGAAATCTCAGCAAAGAACGGCTCATTCTGCAAGAGATTGTAGATATAGCGGTCAAGGTCAAACTGCTCAGTCTCGTTAGACATACTGTTTCCTCCATCAGCGAGTTATGGATACATAGTATCGCATCCTGAGATTTATGCAACCTCCTTATTTTCGGTGTCACCCAAGAGTGACAGTGGATCCACAGCCTTTCGGTGAAACTCCTTGCAAGACACCAGAATCCTATTCCTATCATTAACTCCATCAACGTTATCTAGATTATTCTTTACCACATCCATGCTATAGTGGAACCATCCACCATGCCTTTCAACATCATTAATCATTACCAGATTCTTAATCCAAACCCATCCTGTCTTAGCACCTCCCCATTCTCTATGAGGATGAACAAATAACTTACCAATATTCTTTCTATATTTCTGTTCCAGTTTTGTCATATATTTGGGCGGCTAGGCAAAGGCAAACAACAAAAGCGGGGGAGTCATTCAACCTCCCCCGCATTGTCAGACATTACTTCTTGGCAGCAGGATTCAGAATGGTGATGATACGGTCGGAAAGCTTCTCGTGAATCTTAACCGTGTTCTTCACATTCTCGCTAGACATAGCACGCCAGAACTTCATGCAAACCTCAGACGGCATAAGGTGTGCATACTTGCAAATGGCGTCAATCTTTGCATCGGTCAGTTCCTCCTTAAACAGACCAGAGGCAACAAGCTTGTCTGCCATAGCGGTATGGTCATTGATGCCCCAATCCTTAACCTTCTCAAGCTTGCCGTTGAGAATGTCGTCAACAGTCACCTGACGCTCATACTTATCAACGAAATCTCGGAAAGCGACGGAAGCCTCAAAGCCAACAAAGGCGCAACCAATCTCATAAATAGAGGAAAGATTAGCCTTTGCATCCGTGCCAAGGAATCCCGCATGGGTCAGACACTCGTTCAAACGCATCCAAGAACGGCGGGAAGGATAAACCTTGTTAGGCTCAAACTCACCCTTATGCTCAAGGTGCCCACGATTCTGATTGACGAAATCCCAAATCAGACTGTCTGCGTTAGTCTTTGCAAAATCAAGCCAATCATCAACGGAAGGTTCAAGGTCAAAGACAGTCCAACGGTCCAACTCGGCAGGGTCCATCTCACCCACCTGATACTGTGCCCCATGCACACCACCGTTCACAGCGGCAAAGATTAGCGTCTGGGGATGCAGCGTGTGACCGTTAAGCTTGCGGGAATCCGTCAGCTCGAAAATACCCTGACGAACCTCAAGCGTAGCACGGTCAACCTCATCCAAGAAAAGGACGCGACCGTTATCACAGCAATCCTTAAACCAATCAGGCGGATTAAACTTGGTGCTGTTACCATCAATAGACGGCAGACCAATCAAATCACCCTCAGTCATTTGGGATGCCCGACGCTCCACAACCCTCATACCACGCGCGGCGGCAAAGGCATACACAGTCTCACTCTTACCGACACCGTGACGACCGCGAATAAGGACAGGCTTCTTGACAGCGGCAACGTGGGGAACAACCTTAAGGAAAGTCTTGAAATCAACAGCCATTGTAAACCTCGTTTGTGCTATACTGCGTTGGTGGTTAACTGCGACTTGATGAACCTATTATGCCACAACCACCCGAAAGCGCAACCCCATTTTTCAGGCTGTCGCTTTCGGGTGACACCCGCTAGAAAAACTGGTCTGCTCCGCT
>JACCDT010404782.1_pt1 | contig 29222 bp, 40 predicted proteins | sample 7446291 | NCBI WGS metagenome assembly JACCDT01 (sample SAMN15323446, study PRJNA562643) | freshwater metagenome | isolation source: river surface water | place: USA:Blue River Watershed | collected 2017-08-17 | reverse complement strand
ATTTCATCCATGACATAATCCCACCGCTTGAAATAATTATCGTCGGTTTCATAAGCCATCGTGGGAACTTCTGTTCGTCTGAGATGCTGTGGCACATCGTCATCATCAACATCCGGCGCGCCGTGCTTCGTTTCCTTTAACTGCTTCAACATCGGGACAATGATATGGGCAAGGGTAATATCCATACTCCACGTATCCCAAGGATCAATCTGAACTTTAATTTTCTGTTCTTTGTTTGATTTTTTTGGATAGGGACCAATTGTTACTTTCATGATTTATGATGTTTTACTGTTAAAAAGGTTCCTACATATGCACCTAACGCAGCAGGTATAATTAACCACCCATCATGTACATAGGCACGAGTTGTTATCGCGCCAAACAAAATAATACATGAGGAAAAGATTCCTGCTTGTGTAGCTTTCTTTTCCGCAGTGGCTTGAAAATATCGTGTCCAAAAGAAATCAACGATTGCGACTCCAAAAAACACGATAATAGATTGAATAAGAAAATTCATATATCTCCATAGGGGATGAGGGATTTGAACCCCCGACCTCTTGCTCCCAAAGCAAGCGCGATACCAGGCTACGCTAATCCCCTAGAAGCGAGCGAAGGGACTTGAACCCTCAACATCCACCTTGGCAAGGTGGTGCTCTGCCAATTGAGCTACACTCGCACCAGAGCCACAAGTCGGGCTTGAACCGACGACCGCCCGATTACAAATCGGGTGCTCTACCGCTGAGCTATTGTGGCAAAAACTTATTTATGCAAGCACATGGCGGGAGTCGAACCCGCGTCTCTAGCTTGGAAGGCTAGGATAATAGCCGTTATATGACATGTGCATTTTCAAGGTTATCTAATTACAGTACGCCACCTCGGATTTGAACCGAGCATCTCCTGTATATAAGACAGGCGCCGTCAACCTAGCTGGCTCGTGGCGCATATGGTCCCTGTCGGGCTTGAACCGACGCACTCCCGATTATGAGTCGGGTGCTCTAACCGACTGAGCTAAAGGACCTTTGCTACAATGCACCGCCTGGGACTCGAACCCAGAACCTAAAGATTAAAAGTCTTTTGCACTAACCAGTTGTGCTAGCGGTGCGTATGCTCCGAGTCGGAATCGAACCGACAAGCCTTTTGGGCGGGAGATTTTAAGTCTCCTGTGTTTACCGATTTCACCATCGGAGCGTTGTGTTTTCAATTAACATTATTAATATACATTAGTTGTTACTATTTGTCAACCATGCGCCAAGAGGGACTTGAACCCCCATGCCTTGCGGCGCCAGATCCTAAGTCTGGTGCGTCTGCCAATTCCGCCATTAGCGCGTATTTTCAATTAACAATATTACAGGGATTCACACGCTTCAATTTCTATATCGTCATAAAAAATAATTTGACAATCTTCTATTTCCCACCCGGCATCATCAGGATAGTCAGCGCTCTCTAATAACTGCTGTTCCTTTTTCGATAATTCGTCAATGCCAATACGGGAACTGTGACAACCATCTGTTAAATTCGCATCAACTCGTGAAAAATCATCACTGATTAATGGGTCACCCGCTTCCCATCCATTTTCGCGGGGGTCATCTTCTACAATCACTTCACCCCAACGATACGTCATTTCTTCTTCAAAATAAATTCGACTACCATTCTTTAATGTCTTAACCCACGTAATTTGTTCAACAACATTTTTCTTTGTGGTATTTGTAATTTTAAATGGCATCTGTACCTCATTGTTTAAATGCACGCCGGGAGGGAATTGAACCCCCAACCCCCGGTTTTGGAGACCGGTGCTCTACCAATTGAGCTACCGACGCACTAAAATAAAATGTGTGCAGAAAATTGACAAGATTTTCTGTACTGATGAATGTGTATAGTAGGGCGCCGAAGAACCTGTACTATCTGATAACATTCTTATCCGCCGTTCAGTGGACAGCTATGAGTCACACACATTTTATTAAAACGGACAGTGAGGGATTCGAACTCTCGGTACCTTGCGGCACGGCGGTTTTCAAGACCGCTGCATTAGACCACTCTGCCAACTGTCCTTATGCTCTCGGTGGGGGTCGAACCCACAAAACTAGGATTTTGAGTCCCATACGTATGCCAGTTCCGTCACAAGAGCAAACATGGGTAGTGAGGGACTCGAACCCCCGACCCTCTCGGTGTAAACGAGATGCTCTAACCAACTGAGCTAACCACCCAATATGGAGGCGAAGGGAATCGAACCCTTAAGTGTGCCTTGCAAAGGCACCAGTTTACCGTTAGCTTACGCCCCCGTGGGCAAGTCCCGAAGGACTTGCTTTTTATTTACTTAGCTTCTGTTGCAGGCGCCGTAACTTCCACAGGTGCGAGGCCTTCGGTATGAAGTGTGTCTGTGGTGGCAGCAGGTGCAGCGACTGCTGTATCAGCAGCGGTGCTATCAGGGGCAACTTCTTCCGTCTTGGAACAAGCGACAAGACCAACAAGTGCTACAGAGAAAATCATCTTACGCATATTTACTCCTGGTGAATGTTTAATAATGTCATGATGAGGGTACTGCATAGGCCCACATGGAATCGAACCATGATATGCGGATCCAAAGTCCGCCGTAATAACCGTTATACTATAGGCCAATAGTGGGATGGGAATTGTTAGATACTTTCCATGGCATCTAGTAGGTTCCCAAATATTGTTAGCCATTCAATATTTTTCCCAACCTGTTCCACCACTAAGCTGGTGCGACCACTCATGATTGTACGGCGTCATGATTCCGCATATGTTTTATTTAACGTCCACCTTATATGTAAACGGACGGGATACCGCGTATGGGAATCGAACCCATCTTACCAGAGTGAAAGTCTAGCGTCCTAACCGATAGACGAACGCGGCGTATGTTTTGTGTTCATCGTTCATTACTTATGTAATATACAAAGGTGGAGCCTGTTTGTCAAGCCCCACCTTGTACTCTACTGAAAAAATGCTTAAGATTTAATCTTTTTAGTAGTTTTTTTAGGGGGGGAACTTTTATCACTTTTAGGACTAGGGGCGTCAATCTTTACCCCTAGTGTTGATAGCACATCGTACATATTTGGATAAAATACAAATAATTTCCAATCTTTAATCGCGACCATAAGTTGTGCTTCTTTCCAGTGTAACCCTTCAAGCATTTGTATCCAAATAGTTTCACGGCGATGTGCAGGAATACTTTGCATACTTCCTAACTTATAGAAATTTTTAAATCTACGTAATTCCTGACGAGCCGTGGTGTGTGCAATCCCTTCAGGCATATCCGTTTCAGGTTTGTACGTGTCGGGCATCCCTTCAGGTAAACCAATAATACGTTCATCTTCAACTGATGCCATACGCATGATGGTCACAAAGGTGGGGTCAAGTTTAGCGACTTCCTTTGCGCGAGCACATTGATCGTCTAATGTGCTCCCTTGTGCGATGTAATCAAGCTTTTCATGCAACAACATATTTGCCGTGACTCTCATTTAGAACTCCGTAATATGCTCAATAAGATTTTTCATTTTGTGTGCAATGAAATAATTCAAAAGTTGACTCTTATCACGAGCCGTCTTTTCTATTTCGTATATATGTATAATACTTTTTTCTATGTGTTCAGGAATTCTTCGCAAATCAATAATATCTAAATTACGCTTGACGTTATTCCAATGCGGCGTTGTTTCCCAATGTTCAATAGGCAACTTCTTCCATTCCTCAAGATCCTTCTTTCGAATAGGACGTTGACGCGCATCGGTTACAAACGTATCGTCAGCCGACAAAAAGTTAGGAATCCCGTCACCCTTGTCGCCCGTCAAGACATGTTCCATCAATACAACATCGGGTGAGGACTCTGGCTTCAGCCACTTCTTGTGAATGGAACTATACTGACGGACATTCGAATACCGCTGTAACTGTACAAAGTCATGATCACCTGACAGGATTAATACAGGTTGCGATACAATGTCCAATCCTCGCTGCACCAGGTCATTATCCTGGGTATACTTACACAAGGTTGCAATGATATCGTCTGCTTCTGCGGTATCTACCTCAATAACCGGATACGGGAAAAACTCCGATAGTTCAGTTTTAATTTGATTCAAGGCCTCAAAAATCGAGTGCCAATCAAACCCACTACTATCCCGATCCTTTTTTCTATTTGCCTTATAATACGGAAACAGCTCCTTGCGCCAGTATCGCTTGTTATCACAGGCAATCACAATTTGTCCGTATTCCGCGCCATACTTATTTTTATAACTTCGCAAGGTATTCACAATCATGTGGCGAATCAAGGGCGTACTGATTTCTGCATCAGTACGTCCTCGAAGCTCTGCCATGAGTGTGCTAATTGCGGTTTGTGAATAATCAACAATAATCATTTAAATTCTCTATTAAAGATCATCAAATTTATCGCCAAAACACTTATCAGCGACAAGTTGTTCAAAAACTAAAAATGTTTTATCAAAACGCGCATTATATAAATCCTTTAACCCAATAACGATATTCATCAGCTTATCCTGATCTTCAGCGGACATATGGGTTTCACTAATTAATGTGGCTACCAAATCAAGATCATCGGTAATATGCCAGCAATTCATAATATGTGTTTCTAACATAAACCTATCAACGTTACAATTAGCCATTAGTCGATCCTCAAGATAAGTAAGTTAGTATTGGTACGTCCCGTCATATCCTTACACTTCGCACGAATTGTTTCAAACCAATTGGTTGTCTGATTTTTACGCAATCCCATGAAATCAGGTAGCTGTTCCTCAGGCTTTCGCAAAATCTTTTCACAGCTATGCTTAAACCCACAGATCATCGTACCCTTCACGTACAACCCATTCTTTACCTCAGCTTCGTAATAACCGAGGCGCCGGGTTTTCGTATCATATACCCACACCATATTTGCCCCAATAATATTTACCGCAGGTTGTGACTTCATACCTTCGAAGGTGGGCATAAAGCGAATCTTGCTAGCAAGTTTCTTTTTATCAACTGGCTTCTTTTTACGAATACGCTGAATCTTAATTTCATTTTGCTGCTGCGAAATACGTGTCATTACATCATTAAACGTATCAATAATCTTCTTGAACGCTCGCCGACCGACATAGGAATAGCCCTGCGTCAGTTGATCATCTGTCTGAGCATATGCATCTTGCCATTCAGAAATATTCTTATCTAGATATTCTAATACTAACTTCAGCTGAGGACCTTTGAAGTTATGTGTAAGGATATCTCCTGCAATTTTATCACTCAGTTCAACGTTCCCGTCAAAAGCCTCGTCAATAGACACATCAAGATCTGATAATACACCTGATACCTGCTGACGAATACGATCTTGAATTGTCGGACGGGTTACCTGCTGAACAGGTGTCGCCGGTGCCTTAGTTTTCTTTTTTGTGGCAGGCGTGGTAAAAACATTCACATAATCATGAATCTGTTGAACATGCTTCGGCTTTAATGGAAATCCCTGAAGATGCATCCGTGCAAGCATACACAAGGTCGGACGAACATCTGAAAACTCTCGCCACGCCACAATATCCTGCTTTGCGGTTTTCGGACGATGTTCGCGGAGCCACTGCTCAATATACTTAATCTGATCCTTGTCTGATGCACAATAATTATGCCAATTCAATCCGCGAAGGATTTCAGCATTATAGCGTGCTTCAGGTACCTCACTATCAAGCCATGTAGGTTCATCACCAATAAACTTGGCATCTGATGCCGGAGGGAGAACGGTGTGCAATGTAGTCATAATTACAGGGCAATCTTCTTAAGTGAGTCCCAGCGAAAAGAACGCCAGGCCTGAGTCTCGGTATCCCACACCGGACAGACATCAGGATTTGTCTTACGGGGGCTTGTAGCATTGTTCGTGCTGGGCGGGATAAGCTGCTCGTCCAATGTACACTTCATGACTCGCTCGGTCCCGTCTGTCTTAGTAAAATGCACTGTAATCACTGATTCACGCAGAATACGGCGAATTCCTTCACGAGATACCTCGTCAAGCTGAACACCATCAAACATCATACTGCCTCCATGTATTAGAGTATACATGTAATATACCACAAGAAGGCCTTATTGTCAACCGCTTATAATGATGTTGTCTTACCAGATTTTCCGTCTTTTACAATTTTAAACCAGGATCCTGGACTCCATTCAGTTTCCATCTTGGTAACATTTTGGTCACCTAAAGTCTTTCCTACATTTTGTGTTGGAGGAAGTACAATAGGAGATTTTGATTTCCCAGATTTTAATTCCTGTAATTGTATATTCGCTGCAACCACCATTAAAATTGCCAACGGATCAAATACGACAATCAATAATATAGTTAATAGACGCACAGATTTTTCTATAGTTTGTGGATCATCTTGTCCATAGATTAATTGTGCAATATACTTTATTGGACCGATTTCTGTTTCAAGTGATCGCTGTGTTTTATTTAGTTGTAACTTTTGTTGCTGTAATGATAAAATTTTTGTGTTAGATTCATTAATACTTTTTGCAATACTTGATCTTTCACGTCGCTGGGCGTTACGAATAGTAACAGCCCGTTCGGTTGTGCGTTGTGTTTGTGATAAGTTATTGACTGCCACATCTAACTGTTGCAGATTTTGTTTCTGAGCGCTAATGTTTTCACGCTCAAATAAAATTTGGCTATCTAATAAAGATAATTGTTCGGTGTTCGCATCTAGATTCTCAGCGCCTTCTATATGTGACTTTGTTAGATAGCCGAATACTCCCATACTCGTAATAATACTTAAAATAAAAATCGCGCTAATGAAATACGCTTTCATCAAACGATTTGCTTTATCCCAAAAACGATAGACCCAGGATGCAGAAATCAGCTTCGCAAATTCTAAGGAACTTCCCATTAGAATAACAGCTAGCTTTGCTCCGGGAAAAATTGTAATTAATCCTGCAATAGAAAACCATCCTGCGACAGAACTAATAAAAAAAGCAGATACAAATAAAAGAATTAAAAATATCATAGCTTTAAATGTTTGCGATGTATTTTACACATAATCCAATCATTATAAAAAAGATCGGGATGTTCTAACACAGCGTATTGAAATTGCAATTTTGCTTCATAATAACTACATTGTCCTTTAGTTTTACACAGATGTAATATTCGGCGTGTAAAATTGTGGTCTCCGTAGGTAGTAACATCATGAAGCAATTCTTTGTTACTTCCGTAATATCCTCGCCAGTCAGATTCAACCCGAAATCGTTTTCGCTTTCCTTTGACTTGCTTTGTTCGTGCAGCAGTAAAGAGTTTTTTCCCAATATATTGTTTGCCATTTATTTCATTTGTAATGAGATACACGAATCCAATAATATCTTCAGGAACTTCACAAAATTCACGATCTTCGAATAACCACATATAGTTGAATCCTCACAAGGTACTCAACTATTTATTCGTCTTCTTCACTGTTAAATGAATATTGTTCTTCTGTATCTAATTCTGTACCACAAAACGGACAGTATTCTATAGGGAAATATGCATGATCAGCTTCATGATGCACTTTAAATTCTATTTCGCAATCTTGACAATAATTAAATGTTGCCATTAGGTTCCTCGTATTCAAGTTGTAGTTTTTCAACGTCTATTCGTTCTGCCATAATCATAAAGTAATACGGCAAAGATAAATCTCCTGACACTTCTACTGATGTTAAGCTTGTTTTCTTTACATACAAGCATTGATCATTAGACGTCGGAGTGAGTTGTACGGTAATAGAATTGGGATCAACTAATCCCGCCCAATAATCAGGTAAAGGAATAATATTTTCCTTTGTTTTTCCTCGTGTGTATACAGCTAATTCAGGTCCTTCTAAGCATCCATGACGTAACCGCATCCCAGGTTTCAGAGGATGCGGAATATCAAATAATTTATATGGTGCAGATAAACTTGTAAAAGTTCCTAAGTTTGAAATAACTTGTGTAGTGAATGTTCCTATACCAGGTGAGGTGACATTTCCTGTAACATTAGCATTCCCCCCAATGTTTGCATTACTCGGAATAGTTAATGCACCCGCGGAACTAAGCGTTGCAGTTGTTGTTCCCCCTGAATTTTTTACAACTAATTGTCCTGTTGAATCTTGTTCAAATAATGGAATATTTGAATAATTATAAAATCGTGTGTTACCAGAACGCCAAAATTCTACGTGACGGACGGGTGTGGGATTACTAAAATCAGCAATTTCTTCTGCAAGCTCGCTCGGAAGGGGAACTGGCAATCCACTTGCTGATCCCACTGTATTTTTTCCTATGATTATATCTGCATTAGATAATGATGACGGAAATAAAATAGGAATTGAATTACTGGCCATTACATCTCCTGAGCTGTTTTAATTGCGTCTATGTACGTTTGACGAGGTTGTACACCTACAAATGTATGTATAATTGCGTCATCTTTATTTAACACTAATACCGTCGGCACAGAACGGATATTAAAATGCTGTGCCATGTCAGGATTGCCGTCTACATCTACGGTTTCAAATGTTACATCAGGGAACTCCTGCGCTAGCCCCTGAATAACAGGAGCTAGCATTTTGCACGGAGCACACCACGGGGCAGTAAATCGCATAACAGTAATCATACGATTTCACACGCTCCACCTACACAGGCAGCTTCACCTTGCAAGTTTGTTACATCTTCAAATTCTACAACATCATCAAGATTAATATTATGTAAAGTCTTTACCATTTCATTATATTGTTCTTCTGTAATATCTTCAAAGGGAGCTTGAATATATGTATGATCGCTGTACGGAAGGACAGATAGTGCGGTGAAGCTATCACGATTTGCCCACATCCATTCTCCAACTTCCTGCCATTCATCAGGTTTAATAGATACCGTGACGGATACATTATTTTTATTGGTGCCCTTACGATGACCTGGCTTCACCCATTCCTTCCAGACCTTAGATACACGCTTCAACAAATCAAGCGCAGATTCTTGGCGTGTGACTGCACCTTCAGGCGCCTTTTGTGGCACTTCAATGACGGCTTGAATATTCGGCTTGAAGAATTCATCCTTTACTAATTCAGGATGATTTAACACGAGGTAATTGTAAATACTTTCGTTTTTCCCTACGCGAATACGACGAATATAAAAATCATTATGCCAGGCATGAATACCCGATGACGTTCCAAGTACCAATGAACTTGTCCCTTCCGGCTTCACAGTGGTACACCGGGCCGCAGGATTCGTCCCAATCAACGAAGCGATACGTGCGTTTTCTTCCTTGACGATAGTGGAGGCTTCCTTCAAGTCGAGCTTGAGCACAGAACCTGAAGCGATACCAGTCATACTCACGCCAATAAGCGCTTCCTTCTCTGTTGTACGCTTCCATACATCCCTCAAATAGTGAAAGTTCGTATATGATGCTTGCAACGTGCCAATGAAAGCGGCTGCCCGTGCGCGGGCATTCAAATCTTCCTGAGACTCAACATCACCTGCGTGAATCGTAGTCAAATTACAGAATTGAAAGGGACGGAGAGATATTTCCGCGCACGGGTTCATGCCCCAATCCTTATCATTCGTGAAGAAGAATCCTGGTTCGCCTGACCCTGATGCTTCAATCTTTTTCCATAAATCTATAAATACTTCTTCTTCAACCTTTGAACGAACTACTACAGCAGAATTGTTGGCGCGTCCACGTTGTGGGTTTGTTTCCCACCAGTTACCGAACTTACAAGTCAACATATCATCGTCATCAATATTGAATAACGAAATCATCGCTGAACGACGAATTCCACCTGCCAATACGGCATCCGCGATGTAGCATAAAATATCGTGCACTTCAAGCGTGGTAAGCTTTTCGCCATTCTGCTTACGATCTAAAATCTTTTGAACGTTATGCAAACAATCCTTCAATGGTTCGGGGCCTGGTGCCTTCCCACCTGACGTTAACAACATAGCACCCTTTGGACGCACATCGCTGAAATCATAGATGGGCATCGCCTTGTTTTTCATGTATGCCGCGATCATGACCTTAATTGCATCCGCCCACCCTTCAATACTATCACCAACAAGATAACGACGGGACTTCGTTGGCTTATTAATTTCAGGAAGTTGTTCAACGTGATGACGTTGTACGGAATATCCTACCCCTGTTCCTGACAACAAAAGGAACATGACTTCGCTAAATGCATCCGTGTGATCAACAGGTAGAAAACAGCAATTATACAAACGAGCATTATTAATGGCAATAGGTTTCCCAGCAAACTGGAGACTACGCATAGAAGGAAGGATCTTCTTATCATACACGAATTGGTAGGCATTTTCAATCTCATCTTTTAATTGTGGAAACTTTTGTAAATGCATTTCCTTGTTACGGTCAACAAGTTCGCTCCAATTCTCTCTGCGATTTTTAGCTGCATTGAATTTGGCATACTTCATGAATACCGTAATGTCGGATAAAATCTTTACTGGTAATTCCATTTTACTCATTTGTGGTTAGTCCTAGTGCGCGGTGAATATTGGGTGGGAAATACGTGTCAGGCTTTAAAATCTTGCCATCATCACGTTTAATTACTTTACCTTCAACTGTCTTACTCATATTTGATGTTGCGACTTCTTGCCATACAGCTCTCATCGGAATACCTAAACTATTAGCTAATCCTAGAATAACCCAAATGAGATCGCCGCAGGCATCAGCCGTTTCAACAATATCTTTATTTTCAAATCCTTCTTGCAATTCTTCAAATTCTTCACGAATAAGTTTCATGTAGAGCGTTGCTTGTTGAATATTTTCCTGTGTAAAATTTGGAGTGGTATTCACAAGTTGTCCACATGCTTCCATGAAAATTGCTACATCGGTTTGTTCTCTCATACGACCTCATTCTGTGAAAATTTATTTATCAAAGGGAAAATTTCACTGATAACGTTTGCACACGCCACCGCAATTTCCCGATGTTCCTTTTGTGTTGAAATATGCGACCGTGTTTCAATAAAATGAATCCAGCTTCGTAACGTCCCGTTTACATACATACGCGACATTGTTAATCCTTCAGGCAACACGGCACGAGCTACTTCCTTCGCAATCCCATTATCAATTGCCCATTTATACGCTCTTTCTGCAGCAGAAATAACTTCTCCTTGTGCTTCAATCCACGCATTACTAAGCAATGCATCATCTGTTTCAATAGAATTCTGTCTGTTCTTCATATCTTGTAATCGTGCTTCACGAAAGGTAAATGACAAATCTTTTGTAGGATCTGCATACCGTTGACTGAATTCTTGAAACGTAAAACTACGATGACGCAAAATTTGTCGTGCGATATCACGAGTAGTTTCAATTTCTAAACACACATTGACCATCTCAAATGGACTCCAATGCTTGTGCTTAATCAAATAGGAAATAAGCTTTTCAGCCGTTTCCATATTTGTCTGATTGTTCGGATTACTTACACGCGCACAAAACGCTACAAGGTCTGTGGGAGTAGCAATAAAATCAAATTCATCACACGCAATCGTGTGGGACACTAGCTTTACATTCATCAACAATTTCTCCATTCTGTAAATTTTAATTGCGCCATAAGTCCCTGGTAGGTATTTTCTTTGATGAGGCGCTTAACATTTTTTCCATTTTGCGCCATATCATTAATGTCTTTTTCCAACATACTACAAGGCCAGATAACAATTTTGTAATTAAGGTTAATATACTTTTCAACAATTTTACATACCTCTATATTTCTGGGTTGATTGTCTACAATAACAGTTATATTGTCTTTAGGTAAATCTAAGGTTTCCAATTTTCCGAATGATGTACCATTACAAGCAATGCTGTTATCAAGAAATAAACTATCAATCGGACCCTCTACAACATTTATATTTTTTGTTTTATCTATGTTGTTCAATCCAAAAATAAGCGGGGCATCTTCAATAAATTTAATCATAATATAACGAAGCGATTCCCCGCGCAGAGCTCGCATAGTCACACCTGTTAACTGCCCTAGTTCATTATAGAATGGCAATAACAGCCGCGGTTCAGTCGTTTTAATAGATGTGTATTCAGGTGCAATTTGTTGAATATCCTTAACTGATGAAATGTAAAACAATTGTGAATATTTGTCAACAGGAATTCCACGCTGCTTACAATATATCACTGCTTCATTATCATCAGATAATGTATCTAATCTTTGTGCAACCTGTTCAATATGTATAGACTTTTCAAACTTCGCTTCATCAACAACGAAGTTCATCAACATAGGTTCTGCAGTTTTGTGCGCCTTTGGGCCGTTCTCACCTTGCGCGTACCGCTCGAACACGTATTGTTGGTATAAGGTAGGATCTAATGTTTTTAGAAAGGACCCAAAATGTTGACTAGCAGAACAATTATGACACTTGTAGTACAAGTCATTTTTTGTACGATAAAAATATCCTCGGGCCTTCTTCTTATTGGTTGACGAATCACCACAAATAATACACCGACAATTCCAAAGATCACGCTTTTTTTGCGCGAACAAAGGTAGTCGGTGACTAATTTGACTTAGATATTTTGTATCAATAAAATAAGACATCGTATATCCTCCTATAACGAAAGATACACGATGTTGCGCTAATTGTCAACTATTATTTAAATAATGAGCCAACCACTTCGTGTGATAGTGATCCTAGTACCACACTTCCACCCATGAGTAACCACTTCCAGCGTTCAAGTTCAGCAATACGCTTTTCGAGGTCAGCTTGTTCTTTGGTCACAACTTTTGTTTCTTCTGTGATGCATTTTTTGATTTCATCCATGTTGTGATTCATGGCACTCACTAACCGTTGCTCTGTTTCACTAATATCATTCGATAGTTCACGAGTTACTGTTGTAATACGTGAATGTAATTCTTTAATGTCCACTTGCATTTCCTGGCGGCGACGTTCAACTAAACTAAATAGTTCTTCGTCTAGCTCTTGATGTTTATTCAATCGTTCTTCGTGGACAGCTAACATACGGGCTATATCATTCGATACAGCCCCCATTTTTTCAATGGCGAGGTCTAATTTCTCAAAAAGCGGTGTCATTCTATTGACATCGCTTTTTAATAGAGCAACTTCGGTGTCTAGGCCCATGGGTTACTTACTTCTTTTCCTTTTTTACACGCCCGCCATACTTTCTCTTTTGGCGTGTCACTTCCTTCTTAACATTTTCGGTCGCTGCGAGTACATCCTTAAGGTCAACCTTGCCGTCATTGTTAACATCAGCGACTTTCTTTGCCTTTTCAGCTACATGTGTAACGACTTCTTTTGCTTCAGTCGCAGCTTGCTTTGCGCCATCCTTTACTTTTTCAGCAGGCGTAGCCGCTTTGCTTTTCCAAGCGAACCAGGCAATAACAGAAACAATGACTAATGAAAGAAACCAAATCATAATATCCTCTTACTTTTTAATGTTGTGAAGTTTTAGTGCAAGTTTTTTGTTACGACGAAAGTATTTAACTTGTGTCTTTTTACGAATAACCGGCTCAGTTTCTAACCCTTGCACATTTTGTACGGTATTCGCAATTTCTTCGGCAAATTGTTTAAACGTTTTCATATGTTTCTCAATTTATTTATGATAGTGTTATCGAGCGGAATTTGTGTTTCTACAACATCAGTGTGTATTTCATATTTATCAGGAAGATATTGTAGAAATACTAAAAATGTTTTAAGTTGTGACCAATGTTCGCTTTCAATCTTATAAAATAAAATAGGAACAACTGCTTCATTAAACACATTATGTAACAGAATAATATGATTTAATAATAACCGCTCACTAATCTGTCCTGTTTTTTTATATCGTTTCAGTAATCGTTTAATATATTTTATACGCTTTAAATCATCATGAAACTCTTTAATACTAATACATGAAGGATTCTCATAATGCTTTGCTGCAAATAACAAAAAATTACTAGGACTTAATTCAACACCATTCATAAAATACTCATAAAAATTTTAAATTGATACGGTCGCTGTTCCTCCAAGCGGCCACCATTTGCTATTATACCAAATTAATAGCATAGTATGTCCTGCTTGACTAAAAGCAATATTTGATACACCTAAATTTGCAGAAATGGTACTAGGACCTGAAGCAGACGTCATTAAAATAACTTTTAATTGTCCTTCGTAAGTGCCGTTTGATATCGTTAAGGCACTTGATCCTGTGTTTGTAATAACACTTAGGGTCTGTGTTGTTTGTATTGTTCCTGCACCTGCTAATGTTTGTGGGGTTCCACCTAATACAAGATTTCCCCCCACTTTCATTAATGAATTTGGCAGATTTCCTAATAATGTAGAAATGCTAAGTTTTCTATCAGCATTATTTTGTACGAGGTACAACACGTCCGCCGAGTTGACGGACGTGGCTGCGGTCATATCAGTGACTTTACTATCAGCCATGATTTATTACGGTGTTACGGTTAATGTTCTAGCAGTTGATGTTACAGTTGCACCTGTGTTTGTTCCTGTGATGACGCAACGGAATTGTGCTGCATTATACGTTGATGAAGTGTCCGTCATACCAGCATTTACACCTAATGTTGGGCTTGTAACGCCTGTGAACACACCGCCGGCGGGATTAATGTTGGCAAATGTCGCACCTGCATCAACCGACTGTTGCCATTGGTATGTTAATGTAGCAGCAGGTGATGCTGTTGCCGTGACCGCGAAAAGTGTGGCTTCTGCAGTTCCTGCAGTCGTTGTCTTATTAACAGGCTGTGAGGTAATTGTGATTACTGTGTCAGGGAACACTGTATCATCAGCATTATCTTCAACAGGAGGTGTACTCATAGCAACTAATGTTTCATATAGGACACGACTTCCGACAGTGCGGCGACGAACCCATCCTGCATGTTGTGGACCCTTTGTTACTGCCATTTCGTTTTCATCAACGCCGAAAATTTGATTCGCGGGAATCGTTGTATCGGCAGATGGCTTGACTGTTCTTGACCAACCTGACATGGATTATTCTCCTTGTGAATTTTGAATATTGTCTATGAAATTGAAAAATTCTTTTGTGTTTTCTTGTGATAAATCTGATAATTGTGAGATCCCAAATTTTTCCATGGCCAGTTGCATTTTTTCAGCATATGAAACAGATTCACCCATCATGCGCTTCGCCTGCACGTTTCTCCGACGACGAAGTTCACTCTTTGCTTTCGAAGCTAATTGCTTGTCCGTGACACTAGGTTTGCCACCTGCACGAAGTTTTGTCTTTACACTATTTGCGTAAGACATTAACATCCCTTCAGGTGCCTTTTTCAAGTCAACATCTTCTGTTTGATATAATGATTCTAACATATCTGTTGCACTAACTTTCTTTTTCGTCTTTTTTAGTGCAGATTTAGCTTCTGCGATAGCAGCTTGAATATCTTCTCTCATGGGATTGGTCATAATTCGTTGTCTGATTAAACGATTGATTGTGGGATCCAACAAGGTAGTTGACATGTATTTTCGAACAAGTTTATAGAACACTTTTCTTTCGTTTGCAGGAAGAAACGTTCCTTGTTCAACATATCGCAGAGCTCGTCGTAAAATAGGTAATTCTTGTACGGGGATTAATCCTACACGTACAAGGTCTTCTAATTTACTTTCAAGTTCTGTAGGCTCAATGGATGTTTTCATTTGTATATTTATAATATCTAAATCAACAATTCCACTTTCTCAAGGACTTATTAATACGTGAATCAGGATCACGCGCTGTTTCAGCAGAAGTTAAACGCTTTTTCATGCCTCGCATACGAGCACAAAATGATTTACGGCGCTTCCATGACTTTGATCCTTTCTTCAATTTTGATGGCTTCGTGGTTACTGCGAGTGATAATTTTGATCCCGGATTGGCGCGACGATAAGAAGCAATGCCCTTGCGGTTTAATCCACCTTCGGGGTTCTTTCCTTCTTTGCGCTGCCAGGCAGGTGTCGCTGCTTCTTCAATGCCATCATATTCATCTGTTTCGCCGCCAGTTTCTTCCCGTTCGTAATCATTCGCTGCACTATAATCCTTTAAGCGATACTTACGATGTTTAACATCATTGGTATCATTCTTTTCAAGATCAATGTCATTCCGCATGTCAAGTGTGATTGTATCATCATACTTATCAAGCATGTCATTGGTTGCAAATTCTTTAAATGTGTGCATTTTCTTACCTTGTCCAGGTGTCATTAACATCATTTTACGAGTAAGCTCAGGACGCCCCCACTCGTTTTCTTTTCCTAATTCTTCTTGCATTTCTAATTCAACCGATTCTTGTGTTGAACGCCAGCCGCCGCCACGTTGCTTATACCATTTCGCGGCCCACCCATTTGCATAGGCACTAGGATATACATCAAACTTTGATTTAGCTAATGACTTTGCCCGGGACCAAAGTTCTGGTTTCGTTGGGGTATTCTTTTCTTGCAATTGTTCTTCTTTCATCGTTTTGACATTGATAGGTTTATTGCCCTGACCCGGTTGTTCTTTTCCTGGACGACCTGCGGCTGCTTGTGCGGCACGTTTTCTTTGAATCGCAGACTTAATTTGTTTATCAGACATACTAGCTGCTTTTGCAGCGGGAACACATTTTGCATATCCTTTTTTTTCACCTGATGTACCACACGGTTCATACCCGCCTCCCTTTTTCTTTTTCGCAAGATTCACCCATTTCTCACGAAACCAATTACGTAGATCTTCGTTCATTTTATCACCGTGGTTGCGGTTACTACTCCTGCCACAAATCCAGTAACTAACATAACCTTTCGACTAGGTAATGGCAACCCAAACAGTTTATTCGGATTTTTTGGGGCTTGTGGGATGTTTACGACCACCTTTTGCAGACTGTCACGGGAAATTGTAAGTAATTGTATAACGTTGTCTTTACTTTGTAGTGCTTTATTTAACTGAGTAATTTGTGTGTCTTGTGTATCAATTGTTTTTTCTTGTTGGTCGATGATAGAATCTTGTAATGAAATAATAGAGGTCATATGATCTATTGAATCCGTGACAGTCTGCGGCATGACGGTTTCTTTTATCAATGAATCACGTTTGTTTTTCAATACTGATGTAGTTCTTTTTAATTCCTTTACATCTTCAGCATATTCATTGGCTTTTTCTTGTGCAATATGAGCTTCTGTTTCTTCAATGATAATTTGTGTTTTTAAACTATCCGCAAATTTCACAGCAGAATCAGCTTGCGCTTGAAACTTTTTATATTCTTTTATATAGGACCCAATTTTATCTTCACTGCGATTATCCATGTACACAAAGATTAGCAATAATGATATTGCTATCGCAAGTGTCATTTTTATATTCTTTGTGAACATGTGTATTTACCTTACTTGAGTAGTGCGTAGAATTCTTTGAAATGCTTAATACGATCATCTAATCCAATGGTGCCGCCGTTCACTTTCTTAGTGATTGCAGTAACATCCGCATCGGTCGCACCTTTGTCTGATAAGGCATTTAATCCTCGTGAATTCCAAAACCAAGCGGCTGATAACAAAGGATATTTTGTGGCTACTAAGTCAGGATTTGCCGTGATATCTTCTGGTACCACTTTGTCAAAAGCTGCGTAGTTATCCTTGCCTGTCAATTGAATGTAGCCACGACCACGATACTTGTATCCTTCGCCTGATGCTTCTGGACCATTGCCCATACGACCGCCATAAATCAAGTTGGCAATCTTTTCTGGCTTACGTTCGTATTCCTTTGCTTTAGCTTCGGTCGGAAAATATTTCTTGAATAATCCTAACAAGCCCTTGGCGCCATAGTTAAGATTTTCATTCACAGCTTTAAAGTTACCTGATTCATGTCCGCATTGTGACAAGAAATGGCAAAGTCGGAGAGGTGTGTTGATTTGAAACTTCTCCATCACTTCAGGAATTTGTGCGATCACTGTATCGGGAACATGTCCCTTGAGCTTTTGGATATCCATCTGAATCCTCGGTTTAAGTTAGTTGAAACCATGCTAAAGAAGCCACCGCCTTCACGTTGTTTTGGAACCCCAACGCTGCCAGCGTGATGATATCACTGGTACCTGATATTGTACGACCTAATTGAAAATTGAAATTCTCCAAGCCGCCTACTTCCACACGACCATTATTTGTAACGAATCCTTGTTGCAGAATAGTGCCCCCTGTCATTGCGGTTGCCGTGGTATCAACTTGCACTTGGCTAACTGCATGGTCAGCAAAGCTGGCACCTGTCAAGGTGGGATTCAACATTAGTTGATAACGAATGACCTGATTGCTTAACCCAGACACATCCATTTCAGAAGGAAGAATGATGGCATCAAGCTGTGTGCTTTTTAATTTAATACTGATGAGAGGTGTGAGTGTACCTGCTGTACCTAGATCCACACCGCCACCTCCGCCTATAGGAGCATTGGAGCCAAAATAGTATTGACTTTTTCCTTGATAGCCACCTTCACTCATTACAGTACTACAAATTTGCTTCATGGTGGCTGTGGCACCTGTACTGATGATTTCATATCTAACAGGCAATGCTGCTGTTTGCATATATGTGCCTGTGATGATGTTGGCATGATGGAAGGTATGAGCTACGATGAATTGTCCATCAATAACAAATCCTGTGCGAACACTTCCCACACCCAGCCATTCAATGTCAACAAAGAAAATTTGTGACTTAGATAAATTCAAAGAAGCCAAGGTGTTACCATTCCAGTTGGCTTTAAGCACTCTGGTATCTGTACCATTGTTACGCTTCACAATGTACACGTTTGTACCATCTGTTTCCAAAAAGATGCCATTATTAGAGCTAAAATATCCCACTCGCTGTTTCAAGTTGGCTGTGGGTGTATTCATAGTGAATGTTGAAAGAATCAACAAGCTCTTACCAGGTTGATATGGGAACACACGTTTGGTTTCTCGAACCACAGCATCACCGTTACCTGTTACAGCTAAACTTACTGTGTTGTCTGAGGAGTTGTAGGTCTTACTGCCTGACCCAGATAATGATGTGTCGAATTTATCATTGTCATCATATCTGAAGGCACTATCAAATAACGTGAAGGGTTCACTAACACGAAGGCGACCAAAGGCGTCTACATTGGTTCCCCCTAAACTGACAAGCAACGATCCCCCATCTGCACCTGTAACTGGCAGTGGATTAGACATTTCGACCACGCTGCCATCCTTTCCTGCAGCGAGCATGACAACTTCGTATCGTTGCTCTCCATCTTGTACGTCTTGTGGCTTTATATATTGTGCCATGTTAATCCTCTAATCCTAAGCCATTTCTGACATATTGCATAAGTGATTTTGTATCTGATTCTGTTAATGTACGAGGAACGCCTTGTCTAAATTTCTTGTAGTCATTGTCTCTAGCAAATTGACGCATTTTACTAGCCGATATTCCTGTGGCACCTTCTGCATCAGGATCACGTTCTCCTGCCGAGACAACATCTATAACTTTAAATGTATATAATTTACCCTGATATGCAGATAGTTTTAGTTTATATTCAGGGACACGATCAGATCCTGCAACGAAGATGATTCGATCATATTTATTATTAAAATCTTCTAGAAATTTGAAAAAGTTAGGTTTTAATGAACTTGATGTGGTAATATTTACACCGGGAAACATTTGTTGAGCAAACTGTAATTTTGTATCAGGATCTAATGGATCTGTCTTTTTATTTTGTGAATGAGAGATAACAATTAGATGATCACATTTTTCTTGTTTTGCTAAACTAACCACTTTATCAACAAGTTTTTTATGCCCAATCGTCGGTGGATTCATTCGTCCAAACGCAAATACTAGTGTCCGTAGCTGTACGCTCTCAGGGACAGTTATTGGGGCAGGAGCAGGGCTTTTCCAATCTTTTACGGCATTGAAATTTGCTGAAGAAAATTCTAGCCGATTTACAAGTTTAACCGCTTTTCCTTTTTTATTAATTGCTACATATCCTTCCGGATTTGTGACACGAAATCCTTGTTCAGTTTCAAGGAACGTTTTAATACTCTGTGAATTATTTAACTTTTGCACAAAGATATTTTTTACGGTGATAAAATCTTCATACAAAGTAAATAACGTTCGAAGTTGTACCATATGCTTTTTAAAAAAGTCATTGATCTCAACCTTTAATCCATCATATTTTGCTTGTCCTGATGTTGTTTTTAGTGTTTGTTGTTTGGCAACAATACGCTCAATGCAAAACTTTTGAAATCCTGACATCGACTTCGCGGTTACTGGCGTAGTTTCACGGATGAGTTTGTTAATAAAAATTTTCAGCAGATATGCAATGCCGAAATCACCCTCAGTGCTTGCTAACATGTCAAGGAACCGTGTTAAGGTTCTACTATTCGTTTTTATGCGAGCTAATATAGTTTTAACTACTTTCTGTTCGCTGCTGGTTAACGTTAAGGTGCCTGATACATCTTGATATCGTGCATCTTGTATCCAGGCAGTAGATGACTGATATTGTGATACGTCAGCACCGAATGATGCCGATAATTCATTTACAGGACCTGACCCGACATATGTAGTATGAAATACAATGCCTATATTTGCACGTTGAATTGTTTCATACAGGGGATCAGTATTAGGCACTGCATAGACAATTGTATTCGGTTTAAATGTAACACAGTTTTCGCCGTCAAGCATTTGATATTTTTTTATTTCAGGCGTAAACATAATATCACCCTGTAATACTTCACGAATACCTAAATCCTTTAATTCACGATATGCTGTTTTTAATGTAGTGATTAATGATCCTTTTCCTGCATAATACAGATCAATTAATTCTTCAGTATATCCTAGTCGCATATCTTTTGCAAACGCGGCATGCTTTGTTGCAACGAAAAATAATCCTGTTTCAGGATCGCGTCCAGCAACAATAGCGGGAGCTCCATCCCATTTCACAGTAACATTAACTGGTGAAGCTGCATCTCCTTTCAACATATCATACATCGCTTCAACAAAGGCAATAGATTGAGCTGCCCCTTTTGAACCTAAGTTTACAATATCATCTTCTAAGTGTTCAAGATGCAGATTTTTTGTCGAAATAGCCATAACCGTTGTTTAAGGGTCAATACATATTTATACCAAAAAAGAAAGGGAGTTAATCTCCCTTTCTTTCTGACCCACCGGCAAAATCTCTTAAGTTTTTCCATTTTAGCTCGCGAATATATTCGGCGCGCTTTAGTTCCCAGATCCTATATGTTTGTGGATTGTTCGCCGTTTTCCTGCACATCAAATCAAATGCTTCTAGGCGTTTCGCGTCTGCTACCATTTCTTCTTCGAATAGGTCATGATGCATAGTAGATGATGGTTCGGGTAGTGTTTTTAATTCAACGGCTTCTGGATCTTCATTAAATAGATGCTTTTCAATTTGTCCAAAAAAATAAGCTGGCGAGATGATCATTAGTACAATGATAGTCAACGTACAGATGTCAATCAGTTGTTTGATCATCTCGCCAGTCATCATTTTTTATTAGGCGCTGAAGATGCGGCTACCGGCAACCTGATAGGCAGCGGCAACGATAGCGCGGGACGGACGACCCAAACGATAGGTCGTGGTTTCGGTGCTGCGGTTGGTGTAGACGCAGAACCCTTCATTACGAAGGTCGTTTACACGAGCGCGGAGGTTGCGGATGCCGAAACGGTTCCGAGCCTGTGCAGACGTAATGCTGCGACCAGTTGAGAGGAAACGAACAAGACGCTCATTCTGTGACATAATAAAATCTCCTTAATCGCCCATTAAGTGATACGGGGATATTGTGGGCGTGAACAATATCCCTAAAGAAAATTACTTTGTATTAGTAGGAATCAGGCGCGCTACAGCACTCTGGATAGCATCACGAACCACGGGATTACCCAGTTCCTTATCATTACGTGCCTGAAGATAACTAATGGCTTGTGCCTTAGTCATTGGGGTAGGGAGTGGGATGAACCACTGCTCGGTCATACCCATCTTGGTAAGCTCCTTCGTGCGAAGCTTATAGTTGGCTTCACTGGTGATGAAACGAATCTTGCTCGTCAACTTACCCTTTGAGCTGATACCGCCAATAGTATAACCGATGTGTGTAACATTGTCGCTGTTTCGCATAAAGAGCCTCCTCAGATGTTGGTAACTAACCTACTCATGTAATATACACACTGCTAACTTAATTGTCAACCGCCTTGGTTATATCTATTTGCTCAGATTCTGTGAACATCTGAAAAATAGACATGTCAATAAAGCCCTCACCGAACGTGGCAATAAGGTCGAGGAACTCTTGGTCATCAATATCAATGTCTGTCATCATACCGTCGAGTTTCTCAAGATTATGTTCCATGTTCAGTTCAGTTAGTGTTTATTAAATATAATACATTAGGATCTACTTGTCAACCGGGGATTAGTATTTTTTTGGTACATGAGCGACGGGAATCCACTTCCAACACTTTCTTAATAGTGATGTTCGCAGTCGATTCCATTCTGTACCTTTAAATCCCTCTTTATACTTTTTATAACTATATAAATTAGTGAATTTATCTATCTGGTTAATTACTGCGTGGGGCTTTCTGTTGGGATAGAAATAGTTAATTTCCATCGCAATATCATGAGCGTACGCTTCAATTTCAAACCATTCACTTAAATATTCTATTTCATTCACTTGCTGTTTAGATAAGGTATGTGAATGATATACCTTTATTTTTCTTTCTGCTTGTTCTGGACGAAAAGAAAACTGACTAAGATGTATAAACTCATGTTGTACAACTTGAGAAAGATGAAATCGCAGACGATTGTATGCAGATTTCGTTATTGTAATACTATTACGATTTTTTGGAACATGTAACGTAATGCCAATTTTATTTCGCTTTTTTTGAACATCAAAATAACCTGAAAAATCAAAAATGTCTCGGGCAGTATTTAAGTTAGAAAATCGTACTACCCGAACACATGCTCCTAGTGGTCTAACAATGGTATTTAGTGCTTTACTTACATCTACATAGGATAACTTTTTCCCAATAAAATCATCAGGGGAAAAATGGACGTCCATCTGCTTGTGTAACTTACTCGCAATATACACAAAGACCTCATTGATGAAGTTTAGTATATTTATGATTTTAGGTTTTAAACTTTAATAGAATCAAAACTACGGTTAAATTTGTTAGAGGTGAGGAAATTAGGTGCTTGCTCTTTTTGCGGTTCTTTGAGGAGATTCTTCTGAGCAGACATATCTAGATCATATAACCGCATTTTTGCACGATCAACTCCTACGACGAATCGCTTATGTAAGCTAGGATCTGCATAGCGGTTTTTCAATTGCTTTACTAATAACTGTCCGAGTTTTTCTAATTCTTCTGTAGAAATAAGAGCAAACATAAGATCAGCAGTTGCTGGCAATCCAAACGACTCAGAAGTATCTGTAAGTTCCACATCACTATTTGCATAACCACTCCGGGTTGTTTGTGTAGCTGATACAATCGGGACATCATATTCAACGGCTAATCCACGCAGCTCTTCTGCTATGCCCTTAATATAGGTATAACTATTTACGCTACCTGATAGCTTGTACCGACTACTGGCACAAATGTTTAGATAATCAATAAAAATAATATCAGGCTTGAAGGTTTTCTTCAAATATAATTCATTCAACAATGCGCGAAAATGTCCCGCATGTGCTGATGCAGTAGGATATTCCTTAATAATGAGCTTGCCTTCAGTTTTGTTTTTGATCTTTGAAATACGGTCATCAAACATTTGCTTCGGCAAATTTTTCAAATCATCAATAGCAACATTCATCATATTCGCATCAATACGTTCCGCAATGCGTTCTTCTGCCATTTCCATAGTAATGTACAGCACATTTTTTCCTTGACTCAACGCACCTGCTGCCATATGACACATGAATAGTGACTTACCGACACCTGTTCCTGCCAAGGCAATATTCAAGGTCTTTTTCGGAATCCCGCCTTTAGTAATTTTATTGAACATCTCTAAATCGAAAGGAATTTTTTCTTCCTCTCTATGATAAAATTCAAACCGATCATCTGAATTATTCAGATAATCATGTCCCACTGATGAATCAAAACAGACACTCAACGCTTCCTGTAAGATTTGCGGGATCCCATCTGGTTGATGTACTTTGTCCTTTCCGTCAATGATTTGAATAGATTGTACAATCGCATTGTATACCGCACGTTCTTTACAAAACTTTTCAGTTGCATCAACTAGCCACGTAGTGTTAGGATCTTTTTCAGTTGTTAATTCATTGATAACACCTTGAATCTTTTCAAACTCATCTTCGGTTACCGTTTTATCTTTTTGAATCGTGATGATTAATGCTTCCCTTGTAGGCGAAGCATTATAGTCATCAACAAACTTATTGATTTCATTAAAAATCTTTCGATCTGCCCAATCTTGAAAATATTCACTTTTAATGAATGGAACAACTTTACGTAAATATTCTTCGTTACATAATAGGTTACTCAGAATCGTGGTTTCTATCTTCATCACTATTTAGTTCCCGGTTATAGGCATCCATAAGAATTTGGTGTAGAATATTACCTACTGTAACATCAATCTTCGATTTAACTTCATCATTAATTGTAATATGTTCAGGAACAAAATGCAAGTCATATTCAAATGTTAAATGTGCTTCACCGCTTTCTTCACTTTCATCAATGTTTTGTATCTTGCCAAAAACGAACAAGACATCCTTTAATTCACCTTCAGTGATTTCAATAAAAAATTCAGGTAACCCTTGTTCCTTATTGGGATTTTCACGTACCTTAAAATTAGACATTATCATACTCCTGTTGAATGTGGGAATCATCAAATTCACTGACCAAGGATCCTGTCGAAATCGAATAGTTTTCTTTGATCCACTCGTTAAATGCTTTATCCTTTAGAATAGGCATCCAGAATTCCTTATTATAGGTATCTGCGTGGCGATACTTCTTTTCTTCACCCTTCTTTTGATACCACCCATTTGAGGGCTTCACTACATGTCCTGATTGTAGCGCGACATCCAGCAATCCTGACCACGTACTAATACCACCTTCAAAGGATACCTCAACAGGAATCTTACTCTTTTCACGAACAAAGCGTGACTTCTCTACATTCATGATGAAGTTATATCCAGTCAGTTCATTACCATCCTTTTCCTGCTGACGCCCAATAATGAAAATATTATCTGCCGAATAATAGATGCCGGTGCCCCCTGAGACAATATCCTTAGGATACAACCCAATTTCCTTATACGTGTGATTAACTACGACCATCGGGATATCTTTAATCGTCAAGTGTGGTGTACACATACGGAATAAACTCTTGAGCTGCTTTGCACGAGTCATGTCTGCAACACTCTTACCTTCAAGCGCATCTTCGACTTCTTTCTTTGATGCAAGATTACCTACGGAGTCCACAATAATAATGACATGATCGCCACGTTCCACATTATTGATTTGTGACATTAAATCATGTTTTAACTGTTCAATATCAGTAATCGGTGAGTGAATAACACGATCTGCGGGAATCCCAAAACTTTCAAAGTATGCCTGCGGTGCACCAAATTCTGAATCATAAAACAACACCGCCGCATCATCATATTTTTCAAGATAGGATTTTGCAAGCAACATGGAAAATGCTGTCTTGAAATGCTTCGAAGGTCCTGCAAATACAGTAAGGCCTGGGACCATACCACCATCAAGTCGTCCAGACAACGCCACGTTAATCATGGGCACGGGTGTCTGAATCATATCCTTCGCACTAAAAAACTTTGACTCGCTTAAAATCTGTGTTTCACGAATCGTTGAATTTTTCTGTAACTTATTCAATATAGACATATTAGCTCCTTAAAATAAAGCATCAAGTGATGCTACGGGTTTCGAATTCCAACCTAAACAATTAATAATGGTCATCAATGGATCTAGGAAACTCTTTTCGAACATTGTATTATAATCAATATACTTATGTAAATCAAGTTCCTTAGGTAACTTTGATACAAAGGCAATGCAGTTTTCCTGAATAGGATTTGGAGATTTCAGGTACAGGTATTTAATTTTATCTCCTTCCTTAATCATCTCATACTTCTTTTCTAATTTTCGTTGTCTAATATAATAATTATGTAGTAACGCAGCACGTACTTGCAGCGGAGTAGCTTTTACATAGATAGATGAATGACAGGAATATTTCTGTAATCCATTTGCACTTCGAGGAAAGGCAATTTGTTCAGCTTCCATATTGTTGAAGGTGGTTTCAATATGAGCAATATATTCCTGTAGTTCATATTCTGTGCCTGTCAATGCAATTTTTGCTGCATCACGCAAATATTGACGAACCGCACTCGGCGTTGAACTTCTGACAATTTCCAATCCTAACACCTTTAACTTCGGTTCTTTATATAACACACCTTCGCTATCATATACATTCAATGCATATCGCTTCTTTGCCACCCAAATGCCACGATCTGCAATGACTTCACGCTTAAATTCAAGTTTTTCTTGATAGGCATTAGTGAAATGTGCCAATTGTTCACAGGCCTTATTCATCACAGGTACAATTTTTTCTTTACAAATTTTATCAATCAACGAAACAATCTTATCCTTTGGTTGATTTGCAAAGAATTTATTAACTAACGTATCAAGCGTAACATAGCATGAGTCTGTATCTGAATAAAACGTATAGGTTTCTCCTCGCGTATTACAAATGGTGTTTAAGTATGTATCAATTGCCTGTCCAACATGTTGAATGATATATTGACCTGTTAGTGTAATACCTTCTGCAATACGATCATCATAGAATCGAAAGTATTCATTCGCCCACGCGCCATAAAGCGAGTTCAACTGAATCTTTCGCGCCATTTGAATGTTATTAAATTTTGAAATAGATTTAACTAGTTGTGGATCCTTTGTTACTTCATATTCCTTTTGTGCGGCAATCATTTTCTTTTTATAGAACACACGTTCAGTAAAAATCTTTTCAACGATTTCAGGAAATAGTCCTTGCTTTTCTCGCGTGAAGCAATGCCCGTTCGCTGCCATTGCATGATTATTTTTTTGCAGTATCACCCGATGATCACTCTTTTGCTTGAGCAAGTGTTCAGGGGAACTATCTAACAACACACCAGGAATCATTGTTTCAGGTGACATGTTATACTGCATAATGATTGAAGGATACAGCGAAGCCGCATCAAAACTCACCACCCAATCATATTTTCCTGGTCGCGGCTCCATGACAAATGCACCCGCAATTGTACGTCCCGGGCGATGCTTTCGCTGATGAACGATGATATTCTTATTCCACAAATGATTATAGAGAATACAATCCCATGTTCGTACTGCAGAATACACATCATTATAATTACATTTTGCATCATACGCCATGGTAATGATCAACTCAATGAGTTTCATTTTATCTTCAAGCGCGTCTACTAGTTCAACGTCAATGACGTTATACTCTACAAAGTTGTGCCAATCATTGGTATAGAAATCGCGGAATGTTTCATATTCCGTTTCGAGTTTGTTTCGACCCAGTTCCTGTTGAGCAATATAATCGAGCTTATAGCTTTCTTGTGCCGAGTAGGTAAACTTCTTATACAGGTCAAGATAATCAAGTGTCGAGACACCGAAAATATCAAATGTCTTATATTCCTTGCCGCTGATCATGACAGACCGATCCATTACTATTTTCCACGGCGATAGCATATTGGCGAATTCGTCACCTAACACATTACGAATACGAGTAATGATGTACGGGATATCGAATAGTTGAATATTCCACCCAGTAATTACATCCGGTTGGGTTGCATGCCAATATGTTAAAAATGTTTTTAGGAGATCTGCCTCATCCTTACATCTAACATATTCATAATTTGCGGTGTTTGTAATATGTTTGATCTTATCCACATCGAACTTCTTTGATCCGAAGGTTACAATCTTCTTCGAACTATAATCTTGTAGTGTGATAAGGAGAATTTCTTCGTTAGCATGTTCCACAGAGGGGAATCCATATTCCGACGCGGTTTCAATGTCAAGCGTCAGGATGGTCATGTCTGAAATATCAAACTCTACATCCCCATTATAATTCTCAGTGATATACTGATAGGAATAGGATGTATTACCATAAATGCTAAAATTTTCGACGCCTTCGTAATCCTTTACGAATTTCTTCGCGTCATTGATATCAAGAAATTTAATTGGATCCAAATACTCATCAAACAAATTGGTATATTTTGTTTGTGTCTTAGCTTTAACAAACAGAGTAGGTTTGAAATCTACTTTGTTAAGCTGCTTTTTCCCATTACGAATTTCACGAACCAACAGTCGATTACCATACTGTTGTACACTTGTGTAGAACTGTGCCATTCAACCACTCCCGGGTCTTGAATGTTAAACATATGATGTAATATATGACGTTATGTGGTATTTGTCAACCCATAAAAAAACGCCCCAACACAATGGCTAGGGCGCTATTTACTCACTTTACAAGTGACAAGTCTGATTTAGGAATAACGATTCCTTGTCCCGTAATGCGAACATATTCATTTCGCAATTCTGTTGCGGGTTCAAACATCATCATGACATGTTCCTTCTTGTATGAGAATGTTTTAGTATTTGCAAATGACAAATAGGGAGCTAATCCAATCGTATATTGCCCATCCTGTGGCATAATCATCACCATAAAAGGATGGGAGAGTTTTATATCACCGCTTAATGTTTCTTCAACTGTTGCAATGATATCTTCACCGAGGATTGTTTTAATACACTGAATATTCATAATAAACTCAATTGTAGGGGTGTTAGGAGGACTACTTAATTATAAAATGTCAATCTTACGTGGCTTCTTTTCTTCCGGGATAATACGTTCTAACTTAATAGAAAGTACCCCATCTGTTAAAGCAGCATCACGTACTACTACGTCATCCGCGAGTGTCCACTTACGTGTGAACGCACGCTTAGCTAAGCCACGATGGACATATTCCAGTCCTTCGTCAGATGATTCTGACTTAGCTGTAACCGTAAGAATTCCTTCGGCTAGTTCGATATCAAGCTCACTGCGCTTAAATCCCGCCACAGCAAGTTCGATACTCCAGTTTTCTGCATCATGCTTGATGATGTTGTACGGGGGATAATTGCTTGCGCTATTAACCGTTTCAATGTTGTGTAAACGATCCAATAGGCCATCGAACCCGATTGCCCATTGACCCCCGAGAGATGCACTGTTGAAAGTATAGGTACGTGTCATAATTCCTCCTTTGAGCGAATGTGTTAGTGATACCCTTTCGGCGTATCTAAGGTTATGTTAACTCCTAACACCCCTACAATCAAATTGTATTACTTCTTTTT
>JACCDT011242019.1_pt1 | contig 29229 bp, 17 predicted proteins | sample 7446291 | NCBI WGS metagenome assembly JACCDT01 (sample SAMN15323446, study PRJNA562643) | freshwater metagenome | isolation source: river surface water | place: USA:Blue River Watershed | collected 2017-08-17 | reverse complement strand
GCCGGTGACGACCATGTCCTTGACGATCAGCGGAGCGCCAGTGATGACTTCACCGATGCCCGGGTTGGCGACTTGCGCTTCCCAGATCTTGGTGCCGTCGGTCTTGTTCAGCGCGACGATACGGCCGTCGATGACGGGCGAGACCACCATATTGCCGGCCAGGACAGCACCGCGGTTGTCGATACCGCAGCAAGCGACGGTGGTCGCGTAGTCCGGATCAGCTGCCGGGTTGAACTGCCATACCATGCGCGGGATGCCGCCACGGGTGTCGAGCTTGGTGACGACGCCCCAGCCGGTGGTCAGGTACAGGAAGCCGTCTTCTGCGACCGGGGTGCCTTCCAGGCCAGCGTACTGGTACTGAATGACTTCCTTGCCGCCGCCCTGGGTGCCGCCCATGGCGTAGGTGAACGCGACTTTGAGCTTCTTCACGTTCTTGGTGTTGATCTGGTCCAGGCCCGAGAAGCGATGTGCTTCGAGGTTACCGTGGTGATTGAGCCAGTTTTGCGGCTCGCGTTCGCTGTTGGCAAGGCGATCGGCAGTAACGTCGCCGGCCAGCGCCGAACCGGATACGATGGCTCCGGCAAGGATCGCTCCCAACCTGGCCAGCGATGGCTTGTGCTTTTTGAGCATAGGTGTCTCCCCTGATATTTAATGTAATGCGCGTTAGCCGTCAGACATGGTTTTTATATATGCATGGCAGCGGATAGGGAATCTACTCTGGTCGCTGACGAACTTGTAAGAATTCGGGGTTTTTATTTTTTTGAGTCCGGTATCAGAAATGCGAAATCGCCAATCCAGCGGCACGCAGCACAATCAAATCCGTCAAAGAATGGCGGGCGAAACGAAGCACTTGCGCCTCTCATGCTGCATGGCCGCATCGGCGAGATGGCCTGGCCATGCCCTGTAAAACACGACGCAATACCGGCTCGCGAGTGATCGAACGTTCAACTATTCCCCTGCCCCGCTGGCACCAGCCGGCCGCCTGTGCCGCGCTTGCGGCCAGCTCGCTCGTGCTTTCATTCGTGCTGCCTTCGATGGCCCATGCTGCGCCGGCAGTGACTTTCCGCGATTGCGATGCCTGCCCGCAGATGACGACGATACCTGCCGGCCGGATGGTGATGGGTTCGCCTGCGCCGGGCAGCCCGCCGGCGACCGACGATGAAAAGGACATCGACGTCGGCTTTGAAGAAAGTCCGAAGCACGCCGTCACCGTCCCCGCTTTCGCGCTGGGCACACATGAAGTGACCCAACGCGAATGGGTCGCCGTCATGGGCTACAACCCGAGCGCGCGACAGGGCGACACGCTGCCGGTCGACAGCATCAACTGGGACGAGGCGAAGGCCTACATCGACAAGCTACGCGAGCTGAGCGGCAAGGACTACCGACTGCCCACTGAAGCGGAATGGGAATACGCGGCGCGAGCCGGCAGCGACAAGACCTTCCCGGCCGGCGTGAACCTGTCGTCGCTGGACGATTTTGCGTGGCATCGCAACAACGCGCACGAGCGCTCGCATCCGGTCGGCACGCGCAAGCCGAATGCCTTCGGCCTGTACGACATGCTGGGCAATGTGTGGGAACGCACCGAGGACTGCTGGACGCCCCACTACGAAGACGCGCCCGCCAACGGGGCCGCGCGGATGGACGGCGATTGTGACCTGCGCGTGGTGCGCGGCGGCTCCTGGGTCAACTGGCCGCGCTTCCTGCGCCCGGCTTATCGTTTTCGCTATAACACCACCAGCCGCTATGAATTCGTCGGCCTGCGCGTGGCACGCAGCCTCGACCAGCACCGAGATGGCACGCAGCGATAGCTTAGCCTCCCGTACCGGCCTGTTGTCAATCCCCGACTGGCCGTCATGCCACTGACCCGATGGTCAGCAATATCCGGCCGGCCCAAGGCGAACGCCCGTCGTTGCCAGCCGGATGCAGGCTCTTTATAGTCGCAGAAAACGATACCGATATTCGACTGGGAGACGCGTCGATGAACATGCATTTCGATTTTGCCGACTTGCGGCTGCTGACGCATATCGCCGAATTGCACAGCCTGACAGCCGGCGCCGAGCGCTCATGCCTGTCCCTGCCCGCGGCCAGTTCGCGCCTGAAACGCTTCGAGGAGAGCCTGGGACTCAAGCTGTTCCACCGGACTGCACAGGGCCTGACCCTGACCCCTGCCGGCGAAGTGGTGCTGCGCCACTCGCGCGATGTCAACCAGAACCTCGAGCGCATGTGCGGCGAACTGCAGCAATTCGTACGCGGCATCAAAGGCACGCTCAGGCTGCAAGCCAATACCATCGCCACCATCGATTTCATCCCGGCCATCCTGCCGGCTTTCCTTGCGACCCATCCCGACGTCGATGTCGACTTGCGCGAGCGCCTGAGCCCCGAGATCGTCCGTGCCGTCCACGAGGGTGTGGCCGATATCGGCATCGTGGCCGGGGACGTGAAAGCCGAAGGACTGGAAGTGATTCCCTACCGCGATGACCGACTGGTGGTGGTCACCTCACCTGATCACGAGTTGTCGACGCTGGACGAAGTTGATTTCCTCAAGACGCTGAAGTATGACCAGGTCTGCCTGCAAGAAGGCAGCGCGATCAGCAATTTCCTCGGACAAGTCGCCAGCGAACATCACCGCACGCAGCGCACCCGCATCCGCATCCGGGTCGGCAATTTCGAAGCTGCCTGCCGCATCATCGAGGCCAATGTCGCGATCGGCATCGTTCCCGAATCCTCGGCACGCCGCTATGAAAAATCGATGCGCATACGGCATGCACGGCTGTCGGATGCATGGTCGCTGCGCAAACTGTCGATTTGCGTGAAAAGCCGCGAACACTTGCCCGGTTTCGCACGCGACCTGATTGACATGATGCTGGATGACCTGGGGCTGCCAGTCCCGGCATGAATGGATTTCGGCGAGCATACTGCCCCGCCATCAATCACGAATGTCTGCGATTCGTTTCAGGCAAGCCTCAGAAGCCCGCCGTATAAGTCGCCAGCAAGCGTGCCGTCCGCAGCCCGTCCCACGCTTCTTCGCGGTATATGCCTGTCAGTGACAGCCGGCTGTCCGGGGACAACAGCACATAAAAGCCGAGGCTCGCGTTCGCGCGCCGGCGCGTTGAACTGGTGCTGAGCTGTATCGGCGTCAGCCCGGTCACGCCTGATGCAATGTAGTACACATCGCTGTCATACAAATTGGATTCGATGCCCCCGGACGCCACCAGATGCACCATGTCGTCGAGGGCCAGGTCCATTTCCAGGCCCGCCAGACCAACCTTGCTCGTCGCCGCCAGCGCACTGTAGGACAGCGGCGCCGACACACTTCCCGCAGCCGATTCCTGGTAGGCGTCGACAGTCTGGCGCAATTGCCGGACGCCGGCATATGGCGTCAGCTGCAGCCAGCCGCCAAAGTCCGCCGCATAGCGCGCGGTCAGTTGCAGGCCGCGCGTCTTCAGGTCGGTCGATCCTGAGCCGGGCTCGCTATAACCTGTCACTGCGCGCGTGATCGACAGCGGGGATTTTTCATAGCCGGCCGACAGCTTGACGGCAAAGCCACCGCCGCTGCGCTGCGGCTTCCAGTCAATGAAGGCACCAACCAGTGAATCATTGCCGGTCAATCGCAGGCTGCCATCGCCAATGCGCCCGCCAAAGCTCTGGTCGCTGTTCAAACCCAGGCGCACGCTGTCGCTGAGGCGCACCGCAATCACGAAAGCCCCGCCATTGTCGCTGGCGTTGCGGCCAATTGCCTGCGCGTGACGGCCACTGACAGACACGCAGGCGTTCTGCGCGGGGGCGATGGCACAGTCGTACTGCAAGCCATTGATGACGGCAGCGCTCTTGATCGCCAGCACGCTGGAGAGCGCATACGCCGCCGTCGACAGTGATGTCTGCGTGTCTTCGGTGCTGGTACCAATGATCAGGTCCCAAATGTTGCCGGTTCGGTTGTTCAGGTACCAGGCATAGGTTTGGTACGTACCGGTCAGGGCACTGATATTGGATGCCGACAAGCCGGACAGCACGCTGCTGTAGGTGCCGACCTTGACGCTGGATCCGGTGTAGATGCCGAAATTCGTGCTGCTCGTGGTGCTGGCATCCAAATAAGACAGCTTGCCGTAGCTGCTGGTACTGATGATCTTGATGTTGTAATTGGTCGGCAGCGTGCCTTTGTAGGTGAGCCCGCTGGCGCCGCCCTGCGCATTGTTGATCGTATCGATCGCGCCGCCATTGCCAATGCCTGCCGTGGTGCCCGAGATCGTCCCGAAGTTGTTCACGGTGCCGATGGTCGATAACACCCCGTTGGCAGCCGCATTATTGATGCCGTAAGTCGCGCCCGAAATCGTGCCGTAATTGTTGACCGTGCCGATGGTGCCGGGCGTGGTGGTGTCGGTGGCGTTGTACAGGCCGGCCTGCGAACTCGAACTGATGGTGCCCGATGCGTTGTTGGTCAGCGTCGTGATCGTGCTGCCAAGGTTTTTGATGCCGGCATTGGATGCCCCGCCGGCGACCACGCCACTGTTCGTCATCGTCGTGACGGTCGCGCCGGACTTGACGAGGATGCCGACAGAATCGGAGTAACCCTGGATGGTGCCACTGTTGGCTACCGTACCCACCGTGATCGCACTGGCAGTCGAGCCGATGTTGAGGCCCTGCGCGCCGACGGAGTCGCCCAGCAAGGTGCCGCTGTTGGTAAAGCTGGCCTGGTCGGCAGTGACCTGCACGGCCGGCACATTGGTGGTCCGCGACTTGACCGTGACGGCAGCACCGACGTTGGCATTGATGTATTGCTGGGCGAGGCTGAGGTTGGTGCAATCCGATGTCGGACTGGCGTTTGCGGTGCAATCAGCGGCAGCGGATGGCAGGCTGACGGCTGTCACCAGCGCGAGCGCAAGCAGGCACAACCGGTGGATACGCATCCACCTGCACCGCTGCCAGCCTTGCATGCTTGCTTGCCTCATGAATTCAGCCGGGAATCCCGCTCACAAAAATATTCCTATTTGTAAGGATTCCTTGCCCTCCTGTTTGTAATTCGACCTAGACCAATCGACAGCAGATAGAAAAATTCAAGGGAGGATCTCCATGAATATGGCGATCACCGGCATTTTTAAGATTGCAAAGTTGCCATGTCCGGGCTTGTCACGCTGATTACCGGCTGCTCAAATCATTACAAAATTTTGACATTACGCACTTGTAATGTTTCTACAAAGAAAAATCCCCGAAAATTGGCGGAAATCCGATCGGCGGCTTTGGAGCCCGACAACTCCGACGTTTTCGACCAGCCGTCATGAAAATAAACCGGCCGCCCGCATACTCCATCTGCTATCTCAACATGAAAAAAAATCTGCTTCGCGTCGCAAGCATTTCGGTCCTGGTTGCAATGGCCCCCGCCTTCGCACAAGACGATGCGCTGAAAATCGAAGGCATGAACTTCCGAGCTTTTCGAATCGATGACTTCGTCAAGGCAGCACAGCAGAACAATAGCTCGATCAAGGGCAAGCACCTCGCCATCGACAGCGCAGTCGCTGCTGTCAGCACCATGTCTTTCCCGAACATCAATCCATCGGTGACCTACAGCCGCGGCTCTTATTACAAAACGACGCCATATACCGGTTTCATCTCGCCACAGTCGGACACGGTGAGCCTGTCCTTCACACTCGAGGGCGCCGGGAAGCGCTCGTCGCGCGCTGACTATGCGGAAGCCGAAGTCGGCCGCAACAAAGTCGAGCTCGACTGGTACAAGCGCAATATCGAGGGCGAGGCCGTGATGATCTTCATCGACGCACTGCGTCTGAAAGAAATCTGGCTCGCGCTGGAAAAATCCAATGCGCGCCTCGCTGTGCTCAACAGTCAGGACGCTCAGGCTGCGCTATCAGAAAGTAAGCGCATCCAGGGCGATCTGAACAAGGATATCAAGTACCTCTCGCACGCGATGCTGACCTACATGCAGGAAGGCAGCCGCGAGATTCCTGAGCCGTTCGGCACGCTGGCCGTCGAGCCGCGCGACCTTGACGCCGAGACCCTGATCAGCAATGCGTACGCAAAGCGTGCTGACTTGCTGGCTATCGAGAGCTCGCTGAAATCCGCCGATGCCAACCTGCAAATGGTCGACAAGACACACAACATCGACATCTACCCGTCCATCTGGTACTCGCGCACGCCATCGTATACGTCGAGCGGCACCACCTACAACGAGACCAATGCCTACGGCTTTTCGGTGACGTTCCCGATCCCGACCTCGGCGTTATACCGCGCTGACGTGCTGGCCGCTGCCAACAACAAGACCCAGATCGAATACAACCTGATCGATTCCAAAAAGCGCGTGCGCATGGAGATCAGTCAGTCACTGATCCAGTATGCAAACGCGAAGGACCAGCTAGCCTGGGCCGAGAGTGCTTACCGCGACACCGTCATGGCAAGCAAGGGGAACGATTCGGCTTCCATCGTCGCCGAACGACAGAAGAGCGTTGACTTGATCGACGCCCGCACCAATCACCTCAAGGCGCTGATCTACGTGCTGCGCCTCGGAGGTGACTACACGGTGCCGGCGCTGTAATCCGGAGAAGACGACGTGAATCGACGATCTCTGCTCGCACCACTGCTTGCGATGCTGGCGTGGGGCTTGCTGCCTGCATCGGCCGCGCAATCACAGACGCTGAAATGCGTTCCGCCGGGTGCTCAACCACCCGGACCAGGCGCACCGCCAATGAAGCCTTGCCCACCGCCTGGTTCGGATCCTTCGAACCCGATGAGCGGCCTGAACCCGAATGGACCGGGGGGCGCGATGCAGCGCCAGCTGCAGCAAATGATGGGGGCCGGGGGGCCGGGCGGAATGCAACAAGGCCCGGGAGGCATGCAGGGCTTGGGCGGTCTCGGCGGCATGCAAGGTGCCGGCGGTCAGCTCGGTATGGGTGGTATGCAGGGCCCCGGCGGGATGCAAGGTCTGCCCGGTATGCAAGGGGCGGGCGGTATGCAAGGGCCCGTTGGCATGCAAGGCCCGGGCGGCATGCAAGGGCCGCTTGGCATGCAAGGCCCGGGCGGCACGCAAGGGCCGCTTGGCATGCAAGGCCCGGGCGGCATGCAAGGGCCGGGGGGCACACTCGTCATGGCTGGTATGCAGGGTACAAGCGGTCAGTCTGGAATGGGTGGCATGCAAGGCCCGGGCGGGATGCAGGGTCCCGGGGGTATGGGTGGCTCGCTGGGCGGTTCGCCTCCGGCCGGAGCCGGGACGATACCAGCGAGCTCGCCGAACCGTGGCGGATCGGTCGTTGGTCCGGGCGTTGGTTTCCGCGGCACGGTCAGCCAGTTAAGCATCCCCGGCAATAACGGTGGCGGGGGAACATTCGGTTCATCGTCAAACAGCAGTAGCGCAGGCATGCCTTTCTTGCGGCCCTCAGCATTTTTCAAGTAGTTGTCGTTGTAATTGCCGTGCTTATCTCTTCTTCACTTGTGTAATGGAGCGCTTGATATGAAAAAAATGAGTAAATTGCTTGCCGCAATCCTGACCGTTTCGCTGACAACTGCAGCGCCGGCCTTCGCACAGCAGCAAGGCGGTGGCCAAGCGCAAGGCGGTGGTCAGAAGTCGCAAGGCGGTGGCCAGCAGCAAGGCGGTGGCCAAGGCGGCGGTCAGAAGCCGCAAGGTGGCGGCCAGTCACAGGGCGGTGGACAATCGCAGGGCGGCGTCCAGGGTGGCGGCCAGCCGCAAGGTGGTGGTCAAGGCGGCGGTCAGAAGCCGCAAGGTGGCGGCCAAGGCGGCAGCCAGTCACAGGGCGGTGGACAATCGCAAGGCGGTGCCCAGGGTGGCGGCCAGCAGCAAGGTGGCGGTCAAGGCGGCGGCCAGAAGCCGCAAGGTGGCGGCCAAGGCGGCGGCCAGTCACAGGGCGGTGGACAATCGCAAGGCGGTGCCCAGGGTGGTGGTCAGCAGCAAGGTGGTGGTCAAGGCGGCGGTCAGAAGCCGCAAGGCGGTGGCCAGCAGCAAGGCGGTGGCCAGGGCGGCGGACAGCAACAAGGCGGCGGTCAAGGTGGTGGCCAGAAGCCGCAAGGTGGCGGCCAGCAGCAAGGCGGTGGCCAGGGTGGCGGACAGCAGCAAGGCGGCGGTCAAGGTGGTGGCCAAAAGCCGCAAGGCGGCGGTCAAAAGTAAGGCAGCGTTTAATTTCCCTCGCGCTGAAGGCCCCGACGTCCGCTACGGACGTCGGGGTTTTTTCTTTGGGTCAGCTGCAGGATGCGGCGATTAGCCCTGCTCCCGCCGCAAGCAACCGCCGGCAAGAAGGCGGTCGACGCCTGCACGCGTCAGGTACCGTCAGAAGATGACTGTGCGCGTTCCGTTGAGCAGGATGCGGCGCTCGATGAAAAATTTCACCGCACGTGCCAGCACTACGCATTCGACATCGCGCCCGATCGCGGTCAGTTCTTCCGGTGACAGCGAGTGCGTGACGCGCTCCACGTCCTGCTCGATGATGGGGCCTTCATCGAGGTCGGCCGTCACGAAATGCGCGGTCGCGCCGATGATCTTCACGCCGCGGTCGTGCGCCTGATAGTACGGACGCGCTCCCTTGAAACTGGGCAGGAACGAGTGATGGATATTGATCGCGCGTCCCTTCAGCGCATGGCACATCTGCTCGGACAGGATCTGCATGTAGCGCGCAAGGATCACGAGATCCACCTGATAGCGGTCGGCCAGCGCGAGGATCTGGTCTTCCTGCTTGCGCTTATCTTCCAGCGGCGCACCGGTCGGCAGCGGGAAATGGTGGAAGGGGATGTTGTAGCTGGCCGCCATTTGGTAAAAGTCCTGGTGGTTGGAGGCGATGGCCACGATCTCGACCGGCAGCAAACCGCTGCGGTATCGGAACAGCAGGTCGTTCAGGCAGTGCCCGATCTTGGACACCAGGATCATGACCTTCGGCTTCTGGCTCATGTCATGCAGCTGCCAGTCCATCTTCAACTCATCGGCCACGACTTTGAAGCCGGATGCCAGCGCTTCCTTCGACACGCCGCCGTCGTCCTGCGCGAAGTGCACGCGCATGAAGAACTGGTTCGAGGACTTGTCACCGTATTGGGATGAATCGAGGATGTTGCAGCCCTTGGTGGAAAGGAATTCAGACACCTTGTGCACGATGCCGCGCTGATCGGGACAGGACAGGGTCAGGATGTGGCCAGAGGGGTTCATTTTTATTAACGCAGGAGCGGGAGAGATTTAAAAGACCAAAGAATGTATCAGGACAAGCACCTGCCGGCCAATATGGCGCGGCCGCACGCATACACATGCGCTTCGCATGGGATCCCGGGCGAACTTGCCGCTGCGTCGATGGTCAGGTTGGAAAGCGCCAGTCCCGGCCCGATTGTCAGCGGATTTTATGAGCGCTTTTGCAGCTCCGTGATCCGGCATTCCATGCGGCCGGCGACAGGCATATACTGGATTCCATCGTGCGCAAGTGCGCACTGCAGTGGACCAACCTGACCTGTCTTGCCGGGGCCCGGCCCCGGATGGTCGTGGAGCAGCCGGCATGGACGCGATCCGCACCGGGAGTCCCGTACTCCCTGATTTCCGCGCGCTGTTTGAAGCGGCGCCGGGGCTCTACCTTGTGCTGGATGCGCAACTGACCATCGTCGCCGTCAACGACGCCTACGCCCGCGCCACGATGACCCGGCGCGAGGACGTGGTCGGCAAGGCCTTGTTCGAGGTCTTCCCCGACAATCCCGACGACCCCGCCACCGAAGGTGTACGCAACCTGAAGGCCTCGCTGTCGCGAGTCTTGCAGACACGGCGCCCGGATGCGATGGCAGTCCAGAAATACGATATCCGCCGTCCCGATTTCGAAGGCGGAGGTTTCGAGGCGCGCTACTGGAGCCCGCTGAACACGCCGGTGCTCGACAGCGAAGGCAAGGTGGCCTGGATCATCCACCGCGTGGAGGACATCACCGAATTCGTCCGTCTCAAAGAAGCCGGTGCCGAGCGTGAGCACGTGGCCGCCTCGCTGCAGGAAAAGGCGATGCGAATGGAAGCCGAAGTCTTTGCGCGCGCGCGCGAAGTCGCCGACACCAGTGCCGAACTGAAGAACGCCAACGAAGAACTGGCCCGGATGTATGAGAAGACACGCGAGCTCGACGAACTCAAGACCCGCTTCTTCGCCAACGTCAGCCATGAGCTGCGCACGCCGCTGGCGCTGATCATGGGGCCGGTGGAAAGCCCGCTCAAGTCTCGCCGGCCGGATGACAGCGATACCCGGCAGCTGCTGGTCGTACAGCGCAACGCCCGCCTGTTGTTGCGCCACGTGAATGACCTTCTCGACATCGCCAAGCTGGAAGCGGGCCGCATGCTGGTCCGCTATGTGCAAATCGACCTCGCCGCCCTCGCCCGTCTGGTCGCCTCCCATTTCGAGAGCCTCGCCGACGACCGCAATATCCGACTCGACGTGAATGCGCCGTCCCCGCTCGTGGCCCAGGTCGACGATGAAAAATTCGAGCGCATCTTGATCAATTTGCTGTCAAATGCCTTCAAGTTCACACCTGACGACGGCGCGATCGCTGTCCGGCTGACGGCACGCGAAGGCTCGGCCATTCTCACCGTTCAGGACAACGGTCCTGGCGTGCCGCCGGAGCAGAGCGAGCGCATCTTCGAGCGTTTCCGGCAGGTGCAGGACCATGCATCGCGCCAGCATGGCGGCACCGGACTGGGGCTGGCGATCGTGCGCGAGTTTGCCAGTCTGCACGGCGGCAAGGCAAACGTGAGCGCGGCACCCGGCGGAGGTGCGCTGTTTACGGTCGAGCTGCCGCTGCAGGCACCAGCCGGCGCCATCATCTCGTCAGGTTCCGGAACATCTCCGGCGACGGCGTCCGAAGCAGCGGCACTGGCACTGCACGAATTCGAACACGCGCCTGCGATGACCGTCGGCGGCGCCACCGCCGGCACGCCCGGCCTCGCTCTGCCCGGCGTGCTGGTTGTCGAAGATAACCCGGACATGAATGACTTTCTCATGTCCGCCCTGGCGCCACATTACAGGGTGCGCTCTGCATTCAACGGCCGGCAGGGATTGGAAATGGCCCTGGAAGACCCGCCCGACCTGATCCTGTCCGACATCATGATGCCGGTCATGACAGGCGACCAGATGGTGGCTGAGCTGCGTGAGCGAATCGAGCTGGAAGACGTGCCGATCATCATGCTATCGGCCAGGACCGATGATGCGCTCAGGTTGCGCCTGTTGCGCCATGGCGTACAGGACTATCTCGGCAAACCGGTATCGGTGGACGAGCTGCTGGCGCGTGTCGGCGGCATGCTCGCAGACCGGGCGCGCAACCTCCGGAAGCAGCGGCTTGCCGCACGCGTCTTCGACAGCACGGCCGAAGGCGTGATGATCACGGATGCGGAACAGCGCATCCTGGCCGTCAACCAGGCCTTCACGAGTATCACCGGCTGGGCTGCCGACGAAGTGCTGGGCAAGACGCCCGCGCTGCTGCGCTCGGGGCGCCATGACACGATGTTTTTCCAGACCATGTGGGCTAGCCTGACGCAGGCCGACCAGTGGCGCGGCGAAATCTGGAACCGGAAAAAGAATGGCGAGGTGTATCCCGAGTTCCTGACGATCAGCGCCGTCCGCGGCCCCGATGCGCGCATCGAAAATTATGTCGCGGTATTTGCCGACATGTCGGCATCAATGGAATTCCAGCAGAATCTCGAATTCCTTGCCCATCATGACGCGTTGACGCGGCTGCCGAACCGCAGCCTGTTCCGCGCACGGCTGGACTACAGCATCGAACAAGCACGCCTGAACAACCGTTCGCTGGCTTTGTTCTATCTGGATCTGGACCGGTTCAAAAAGCTCAACGATAACCTCGGTCATGCCACCGCCGATGAGCTGCTGCTGGCCGTGGCCACCCGACTGGTAGCGGAAACCGGCGAGGGCAATACGCTAGCGCGGCTTGGGAGCGATGAATTCATCATACTGGCAGAGTATGTCAACGATCCGCAGTCGGCGCTGGCATTGGCACGTCGGCTGCAAGACATGTTCGACCATCCGTTCTCCGTCAACGGCAGCGATTACTACATCACCACCAGCATCGGCGTGGCCATATTCCCGCAGGATGGCGACGATGCCGACCTGCTGATCGGCCACGCCGATGTCGCCATGTCAAGGGCCAAGGACCTTGGCCGCAATACCTTCTGCTTTTTCGAGCCGACGATGAACCAGGGCGCCCTCGACCGGCTGCGACTGGAAAACGAATTGCGCGGCGCGCTCGAGCGCGGACAGTTCGAGGTCTGGTACCAGCCGCAGGTCTACCTGACGGCCGGTCAGCTGTTGGGAGCCGAAGCCTTGCTGCGCTGGCGTCATCCGCAGCGCGGCCTGGTGCCACCGACGGAATTCGTCCCTTTGCTGGAAGACCTTGGCCTGATCCGCGATGTCGGATCCTGGATGATGCGCGAGGTGTGCGCGCAAGTGAAACAATGGGACGCAGCGGGCTTCGTATTGCCGCGCATTGCGTTGAACCTGTCGGTACAGCAGTTCGAGCGTGGCGACCTGCGCACGGAGGTGCAGGCGATGCTGAAAGATGCCGGCATCGATCCGCGACGGATAGAACTGGAGATTACTGAATCGGCCGTCATGCGCGACCCGGCGAAATCCATTGCGATCCTCAACGGATTCCGAACAATGGGCATCCATATCGCGATCGACGATTTCGGTACCGGCTATTCATCACTGGCCTACCTGAAAAGGTTGCCGCTGTCGCGGCTGAAGATCGATTACTCCTTCGTGCGCGACCTGCCGAAAAATTCGAATGATGAAGCCATCGTCAGGGCCATCATTTCACTGGCCCACAACCTGGGCCTGGACGTGATTGCCGAAGGCGTGGAGACGCGCGAGCAAGCCGACTTCCTGAAGAAAGAAGGCTGCTCGGAGGCGCAAGGCTTCCGGTACAGTCGGGCTGTGCCGGCTGCACGGTTGCCCCGCTATCGCTCGTTGAGCTAAGCTCAAAACACCCAGCCCGCCTGCACCAGCAAGCCGTCAGGCTCGATAACAAAAGAGGCGACCTGCGCCTCTTTTTTTTGCGTCTTCGCTGCGTCATGGCCTGTGTCTTTATTACAGGCGACCGCATGATTTACCTCGGCATTGTTGCAATTGCTAACGGACAGCGCGGCTGGTCCGGATTACATTGGCAGCTGCGAACGAGCCCACCGGCAGCAGAGCCCGACACCGGCGCAGCGACGTGTTCGTACCATTCCGATCAGGATGATCGCCCCTCAAGTCCGGGAGACTGCCATGAGCCCGACGATCTGTTTGCCGCGTGGGCTGACATGCATGCTGTTCATGCTGGCTGCGTTGGTCGCCCGGGCCGGCCCGGTGGCCGACGAGACAGCTGCGATGCATGTCGTCAATCGCCTCAGTTTCGGACCTGAACCCGGCGACATCGAACGCGTCATGACCATCGGCATCGATGCCTACGTCGATGAGCAATTGCATCCGGAACGGCTCGCCGAACCGCTGGCCCTGGTCGAACGGCTGGCCACGCTGGAACTGGCCCGGGCGTCACAAGCGGATCTGGTCGCGCGCTTTCGCGAGTTCAACAAGAAAGCGCTGGACGATGCGGGCACCGGCAAGTCGGCGCGACAGGCATTCCTCCGGCAGCTAGCGAAAGAAGCCGCCGAAGCCCGCCTGTTGCCGGCGCTGGCCAGCCCGCGCCAGTTGCAAGAGGTGATGGTCGACTTCTGGTTCAACCATTTCAATGTCTTCCAGGGCAAAGGACTGGGCCACGCACTGGTCGCCAGTTACGAGCGCGAAGCGATACGCCCTTTCGTGCTGGGCCGCTTCCGCGATTTGCTCGGAGCGACCGCCCATCACCCCGCGATGCTGTTCTATCTGGATAACTGGCTGTCGGCGGCGCCCGGCTTCCAGCCCGCGCGCACCATCGGGCAGGCAAAGCAGGCCAGCGGCCTGAACGAAAACTATGCACGCGAGTTGATGGAATTGCACACGCTCGGCGTCGACGGCGGCTACAGCCAGCACGACGTGACGGAACTGGCGCGCATCCTGACCGGCTGGACCATCGCGCCACGTGACACCGGCGCAGGATCGCTGTTCGTGTTCGCGCCTCGCCGCCACGACTATGGCAGCAAGCAATGGCTGGGCTATCACGTCAACGGCAGCGGGCAGGTCGAAGGAGAATGGGCGCTCGATGTGCTGGCCCGCCATCCAGCCACGGCCCGTCGCATTGCCTTCAAGCTTGCGCAGCAGTTCGTCAGCGACGACCCGTCACCGGCCTTGGTTGAGCAGCTGGCGCGTCGCTTCCTGGAGACTGACGGCGACATCCGCAGCGTGCTGGCGACGCTGTTTGCCAGCGCCGAATTCCGCGACCCCGTGCATCGCGCCGCAAAGTTCAAGAGTCCCTATCGCTACCTGTTGTCGAGCCTGCGTGCCAGCGGACAACCCATGCCCGATGTGCGCGTGATGCTGGTCGCGCTGCACCAGCAAGGCATGCCGCTGCATGGCTGCCAGACGCCGGATGGCTACAAGAACACGGAAGCCGCCTGGCTCAATCCGGAGGCGACCACGCGCCGCATCAGCTTTGCGACGGCACTGGGCAGCGGGCGGCTGCCGATGTCTGACGCCGGGCCGGTGGATGCACAGCGCCTGATGTCGGCGATCGGCCCCATGCTGGGCGACAGGACACGATCCGTGATCGCCGGTGCCGAGCCGCCGCTGCGCAGCGCGCTGATGCTGGGCAGCCCCGATTTCATGCGCTACTAGGAGAGCCCACATGAAGCGTCGCGATTTTCTGGGTGGGGCCGTACTGGCGGGAGCACTGGGCGGCTCGCTCTGCGTTGCCGTCGGCAACAGCGCATGGGCGGCAGTCAGCGATCTCCGGGAAACTGCTGCGAGCAGCAAGCTGGTGGTCGTATTCCTGCGCGGCGCGGTCGACGGACTCAGCGTTGTCGTGCCTTATGCCGAGGCGGCGTATTACCGGGCCCGCGAGACGATCGCAATCCCGCCGCCCGGCGCTGACGGCGGCGGGCTGGACCTCGATGGCCGCTTCGCATTGCATCCGTCGCTGGCGGCGCTGATGCCGCACTGGCAGTCGGGCCGGCTGGCCTTCGTCCACGCCGCAGGATCGACGGATCCGACGCGCTCGCATTTCGATGCGCAGGACTACATGGAGTCCGGTACGCCGGGCCGCAAGTCGACCGCCGACGGCTGGATCAATCGCCTTATCGGCGTGCTGCCGGGAGGCGGCACGGCGCTCAGTGTCGGCGCTGTCATGCCGCGTGCGCTCGCAGGCGTGCAGCCGGTGGCCGTCCTGCCATCGGGACGCGGCGCCATGCGCGCCAGCCCGCTGGATCGCCCGCGCATCGGCGCCGCCTTCGACCAGCTCTATGGCGGCAATGACAAGCTGGGCGACGCTTATCGCGAGTCGCGGCAGTCGCACAAGGACATGATGGCGACGCTGGGCACCGAGAACCTCGCAGCCGAGATGCAGGCCGCGAGCAACGGCGCTGCGCCCGCCAGCGTCTTCACCAGCGATGCCGGCCGCCTTGCGCGACTGATGCGCGGCGATCCGCGCATCCGCATCGCCTTCCTTGCCGTGGGCGGCTGGGATACGCATGCCAACCAGGGTGCAAGCAGTGGACAGCTGGCGAACCGCTTGCAGGCCTTGGGCCACGGGCTCACAGGACTGGCGCAGGGACTGGGGCCGGATTTGGACGATACCGTGATTGTCGTGATGTCCGAATTCGGACGCACGGTGCGGCAGAACGGCAATGGCGGCACCGACCACGGGCATGGCAACGTCATGTGGCTGTTGGGCGGGCCGGTCGCTGGCGGCAAGGTCCACGGACGCTGGCCGGGGCTTGACAACAGCGCCTTGCACGAAGGGCGCGATCTTGCGGTGACGACGGATTTCCGCGAGGTGCTGGCCCACGTGGCAGCGCGTCACTTGCGCGTGAACGATCAGCAAATGGCACGATTGTTCCCGGACTTCAAGGCCGACGGACAAGGGTCGCTGCTTCGTTCCTGAGCAGGGCCGTGCATCATGCGCAAAACCGGCTTGCCTGCAGCAGGCGGCTGAAATCCTCCGGAGGCACTGGCTTGGAAAAGAGAAAGCCCTGCCCGTAATCGCAGCCCACCTGTTGCAGCCAGTCGCGCTGCTCTGCCGTTTCTATGCCCTCGGCGATGACCTTCAACCCCAGCTTGTGGGCCATGACAACGATGGTTTCCGCAATCGTCCGGCCGGCATTGCCGGCCTCGGTGCCGCTCACGAAAGACTTGTCGATCTTCAGGTAATCGATGTCGAATTTCTTCAGGTAGGCCATCGACGAATAGCCGACGCCGAAATCGTCGATGCCCACCTGTATCCCGGCATCGCGTATCGCCAGCAATTGCTGCTCCGTGACCGGTGAAGTATTGAACAGCACATTTTCGGTGATCTCCACGGCGATGCTGTCCGATGCCATCCCCGATTCACTCAGCTCGCTCCCCCAGTTCAGCGGCCGCTTGCGCTGCATGAACTGCAGCGGCGATGCATTGACGCTGATCTGGAAAGGCATGCCGATCTGACGGCTCCATCGTCGTGACCAGCCCAGTGACTGCATGAACACCCAATGGCCGATCTCATGGATGAATCCGCTCTCTTCGGCCAGCGCGATGAAATCCTGCGGCAACAACAAACCCCGGCGCGGATGCTGCCAGCGCAACAGGGCTTCGCCTTTCATCAACCGTCCGCTGGCCAGCTCCACCACCGGCTGAAAATGCAGGCGCATTTCGCCTTGCGGCAGGGCATTGCGCAAGTCGCCCATCATCGTGATGCGGTTCCAGGCCTGCTCCTGCATCGAACGCGTAAAGAAATGAAACTGGTTGCGTCCGGCGTTCTTGGCGACATACATCGCCTGGTCGGCATTCTGCACCAGGCGCTCCGGATCGTCGCCGTCGTCCGGGCACAGGGTGATGCCGATGCTGCCCGAAATGTGCACGCGCGCTTCGCTGATATCAAACGGACGCGCGAGTTCGTCCAGGATCTTTTGCGCGATGTCTTCGATGTGCGCGCGGCTTTGCAGGTTGGTCAGAATGACCGTGAATTCATCGCCGCCCAAGCGGGCCACGGTATCCGTGATGCGCACGCAGGCGCAGATGCGGTCGGCGCACTGGCGCAGCAGCTTGTCGCCGGCGTCGTGGCCCAGCAGGTCATTGACCTCCTTGAAGCGGTCGAGATCAAGGAACAGCAGCGCAAGGGCGTTTCCCGTGCGCCGGGCGATCTGCACTTCCTTATCGAGCCGGTCGCGGAACAGATTGCGATTGGGCAGGCGGGTCAATGCATCGAAATTGGCGCGCCGCAGGGTTTCCTGTTCGCTGGAAATATCGATGGTCGTCCCCACCATCCGCAGCGCCCTGCCCGCGTTGTCACGCTCGACGACAGCACCGCGGGACAATAACCAGCGCCAGCCGCCATCCTTGCTGCGGACCCGGTATTCCGCAGAGAAGAACGGCAGGCGCCCCTTCATGCACGCCAACGTGTTGTTCTTGATCCGCTCCTGGTCCTCGTGGTGCGTGATCGCCAGCCAGTCATCGAGCCGGGTCCCGATGTCATGCTCGCCGTAACCCAGCATGGCCCGCCCGCGCTCGGAAAACACAAACCTGTTCTCCGGTATGTACCAGTCCCACACACCGTCCCCGGCCGCCTCCAGCGCCAGGTGAAAGCGTGCTTCACTGGATTGCAGGGCCTTGTTCGCTTCCACCTCGTTGGTGACATCGTGGCCGCTGGCAAAAATGCCGGCGACCTTGCCATCTTCCCCGAACACCGGCTGGCAAATGAAATCGACATACGCGTCGACGGTTGGCGCGTGCGGTGCATGCTGCAGCTTCATCTTGCGGGCTCGTCCGGCAGCGGGCTTGCCGCTGGCATAGACCTCGTCCAGCAGGCGGATCATGTCGTCATTGGCCGCCTCAGGCAAAGCCTGCCTGACCGGCAAGCCGATGACGGGACGGTGGCAGACGAGCATGTAAAAGCTCTGGTTGACGATATCGAAGGCATGTGCCGGGCCGCGGGTCAGGCAAATGAAACCCGGTGCGCGATCGAACAATTCCTGAAGGGACAGCAATTCGGCTTTGCTGTCTTTGACCAACGCCGTCGAATTTGCGCGGGCGGCCGTATGAGGAAAGACCTCGAAGACGGAGTGTCCCAGCACATCGTCACGCAATAACGACCACGCCAGAAGAAATGGCTCCGTCGCGTCGACGATCGTCAAATCCTCTGCCAGTATCAGCAGCGGCGTTACGGTCGCGCCAAGCGCTGTCAGGTCGCCGGAGGCTTGTGCCATGGATGCACCTGCAAAGTAATCCTGCCAAAAAGATTGGGCGGTGCAATTGGCGCAAGGTTCCGGAGAAAAGTGTGCGGACACCACGGCGAATTCGCGCGATGCGCACCTCGTGCGAATTCCAAATTTGCAATAGCAACACCGCTGGGACCGGCGCCATTCGCGCAGATAGGGTCAACCGACGTGCTGGCCCGGCGTTGTAGGATGTATGCGCAATAAAATGTAAGAAAATTCCCATAAAAGCACTACCATCCCGGGACCCCACTGTGATCCGGAATCAGCGTGCCGATTTTCTTTCGACTGCCTGCCCTTTACGCCCTGTTATCCGCCTGGGTGCTGCTCGCGGCATGCAACGCCTATGCGGGCGACCTCATCGCCGACCGCGCTTTTTTCGTCGATGACACGGCAAGCAAGACCTTAGCGGAAGTCCGTCAAGCACCGTTGACGCCCTACGCAGGGGTTCTCAGCCGCGGCTACACAAAGGCTGCCATCTGGGTGCGGTTAGGGATCACGCCCCCCGGGAATTCGAGGCCAGACGATGAAGTGGTGCTGCGAATTCGCCCTGTATTTTTGGATGAAATCCGATTATTTGATCCGCTCGACACGTCAGGTGCGGTGCGGATGGCCGGCGATACGATGCCTTTCAGCGCGTCAGAATTTCCTTCGCTCTCCCACACCTTTGTCATCCCTGCAGGCGCGGAGCCACGTTCGATCTGGCTTCGTGTGCGCTCGACAAGCACGACCTTGCTGACCGTGGAAGCCATGACACGGCCCGAGATGTCGACCAGCGAATTGAATCTCAATGTTGCCTATTTTCTTGCGTTGGCTGTCATCGCCATGTTCGTACTGCTGGTGATCATCAATTGGCCTGGCCATCGAGAAATTCTTTATCCGCTATTCGTGATCCGGCAAGTCTTTTATCTGATCTATACAGCGTCGCTGTTTGGCTTGCACCGGCTACTGTTAAAGGATTTTTCACCGCCATTCCTGGATGCCTTGTATAGCTGGATCGTCGTGGGTTCCACTGCGATAGCGGTACTGTTCGAGCGCGAGTTCTTGAGCGAATACTCACCGCGTCTGCCGACAAAGCTTGCATTGAACGGACTACTATGCTGGTCAGCTCTGGCCATTGCCATGCTGCTTTTCGGGGACGTCGGACAAGCGCTGAAAGCCAACATGATGCTCAATGCAGTGGCGGTACTGACTTTTTTACTGATCGCACTCACAAGCGCTGGCCGGCATGAAAGAGATGAAAAGCACAATGAACTCTTGTTGAGCAAAAAAGTCATCGTCGGGTATTACTCGGCTCTGAGCCTGGTGCTGTTCTTCAGCGTACTTCCGCTCCTGGGCCTGCTGAATGCCAATAAATATGCGATCGACGGATTTGTGTTTTACGCACTGGCATCAAGCCTGATCGTGACGGCCATGATGCTGGTCCGCGCACACAAGCAACGCAGAATTCACGCGGAATACGGCAACAAACTCTTGCTGTCGGAGCAGAGGGTGGCCTTGGAGAAAAGCAAGCGGGAGGAGCAATCGCATCTTTTCCATATGTTGATGCACGAGATCAAAAATCCGCTGGCCGTGATCGACATGGCCTTGCTGGCGAAGAATGACCAGAAGACCACCAGCGCTTACGTGAGCCGGGCAATCAACAGCGTCAAAGACATCCTTGACCGCTGCGTCAAGGCCGACAAGCTATCGGATGGAAATGTCGACACCGACCTGGAGTCCGTTCCCCTGAACGAATTCGTCAATCAGCTGCTGGCCAAAAAAAATGGCGAGGCCCGGCATTTTTCTGTTCGAATTGACGACGCATTCACGGTCATCGCGGACCGGCAGCTTTTCGGTGTTGTCATGAACAACCTCGTCGACAATGCGCTGCGCTATGGCGACCTGCGTGAACCTGTCGGTATCGACGCCCGGGCAGCAGCCAACCACGCAGGTGTGCGGGGCATCGCCATCACTGTATCCAATCGCCCCGGCCCGGCTTCGTGGCCGGATCCCGACAAGGTTTTCAAAAAATATTACCGCAGTGCTGGCGCTGAGGCGCAGTCGGGAACAGGACTGGGTTTGTATTTGATCCGCACGCTGGCAACCCTGATGGACGGCGAATGCCATTACGTGCCAGACGATAAAAACATCCGATTCGAACTATGGTTGCCAACCTGAATATCGTGCTCGTCGAAGACAACGACGACCTGCGTGAATTGACCTGCCAGGTGTTGGCGCAAGACGGTCATCGCATTACCGGGCTGGCGTGCGCCGAGGAACTGGAAGACCTTGCCGGCGGCGACTCCGTGGATGTTTTTTTGATCGACCTGAATTTGCCTGGCGAAGACGGCATCCACCTGGCTCAGCGCCTTCGGAAAGCCCATCCGCTGGTGGGCATCATCATCATCTCCGCACGGTCGGACCTCGACGACAAGCTGATTGGCTACGATAGCGGCGCTGACTGGTACATCACCAAGCCTGTCGTGTTTGCTGAGCTGTCGGCGGCGATCAAGAGCTATGCGCGCAAGCGTCACGCCACCCTCCAGAATAAGCAAACGCCGAATCAGGCCATCACACTCGACAAACTGCAACTCAACGGCCCGGCGGGCAGCATGAAGCTGACCAGCTCCGAAGGCATGCTGCTGACCGCTTTTGCCCGCGCTCCCGGCGGGAAACTGGAAACGTGGCAAATCGCAGAGATGCTGATGGTGGTGGTCAATGAAGCGATGAAAAGCAGCATTGCCGTCAGAATCGCGCGACTGAGGAAAAAATTAATCGACGTCGGCGCTCAGGGATTGGTGATCGAATCGATCAGGAACATGGGCTACCGGTTGTTGATAAACGTTGAAGTCTTCTGAAACACTGGTGCCGAATGGAAGATGTCATTATGAAAACCGAATGCAATGTTTTGTAATGTATCGGTAGGCTGACGCCGGAGCATGCAGGCTGGTCAACGAGCGTCCAGCCCAATGAACTCCCCTGCCCGGCACTCTTATCGCCTAGGCCTGTCCCTGTTGGCGTATTCAGTTTGCATCACAAGCCATGCGGCAGGTCCGGGCGTGGATGCCGGTTCTTTGCTGCGCCAGAACGAACAGGAACTGAAGTCGGGCAAACCGGCGCCGCCTGCGATTCAACCCGCGCCTGCCAAGCCCGGAACCAAGTCTTCCGAAGGCGAAGCCACGATTCAGGTCAACGGATACAAATTCGTCGGCAATACCTTGCTGACGTCGGATGCGTTGAACCAGGCCCTGTCGGCATTCGCCAACCGCCAGCTGACACTCACGCAACTCAGGGAAGCTGCGAATGTCGTCGCGAGCGTTTATCTTAGCGCCGGCTGGACGGCTCATGCTTATCTGCCCAAACAGGAAATTCAGAACGGCATCGTCACCATCCAGATCGTCGAAGCCAGATTCGGTGGCGCGCAACTGCAAGGCCCCTCGCCGTCGCGCATCAGTGCGCAAAGACTGGTCGACACGGCTGAAGCGAATCTGGGCAAAGGCAAGCCACTGCATGCCGCACAAATTGATCGCACGCTGTTGCTGCTCGATGACCTGCCGGGCGTCAGCGTCAGCGGCAATCTGGTCGCAGGAGACCACGATGCCGAAACCAATCTCGCGCTCTCTGTCGCCGACGAATCCCTGATCACCGGCTATGTCAGTGCCGATAACCAGGGCTCGCGGGCCACCGGACCCGAGCGCATCAACCTCAACCTCAGCGTCAACAGCCCGGCGCATATCGGTGATGTTTTGAACATCTACGGGCTCAAATCGCAGGGGAGCGACTATGAGCGCCTCAGCTATGCCATCCCTGTGGGCTACTTCGGCTGGCGCGCAGGCTTGCATGCTTCCAACTTGACCTACCGCGTCGTGACCAGCGAGTTTGCCTCGCTCGGTCCGCATGGAACAGCGACCACGGCAGGCTGGGATATCACCTACCCTCTGTTGCGCAGCCAGGTGCAAAACGTCAACCTGGCCTTGAGTTACGACGACAAGACATTTGAAAACACATCGAACAGTGTCACCAGTTCGTACGGCATTCGGTCGTACACAGCCTCGCTCAATGCCAATCGGGTTGACAGCTGGGGCGGTGGCGGCAGCCTCAATGGCGGCATCAGCGTCACCTCCGGCACCCATACCAGTACGGATGCGCATTATGCAAAGCTCAATCTCACCCTGAGCCGCCTGCAAAGCCTTGCCAGGGACTTGAGCTTGTTTGGCGCGATCAGCACCCAGCGTGCCAATCAAAACCTCGACTCGTCAGAAAAAATCTACCTGGGCGGCAGCGGCGGCCTACGCGCCTATCCATCCAGCGAAGCAGGCGGCAGCGAGGGCGGCCTGATCACGTTGGAAATCAGGAAGAACCTCGAACAGCACGTCACACTGAGCGGTTTTTTTGACTATGGCCGGGTCAAGGTCAACCACGACAATGCCATCGCTTCACCTTCCGATCCCAACAATTACGCATTAAAAGGGTATGGGTTCTCGGTGACCTGGCAATCCCCTCAGGGCATCGACATGAAACTCACCGTCGCCCAGCGTATCGGCGAAAACCCCGGTGCCCTTGCTTCGGGCAATGACGCCGACGGCACAAAGAAAATCACCCGCGTCTGGCTGAGTACAGGGTTCGCGTTTTAAGCAGCCGAAGTAATGAATCATATCTTCCGCACGATTTGGTCCATCGCCACGCAGACATGGCATGCGGCTTCCGAGATTGCCTCGGTTGCCGGCAAAAAAAACACAACATCGCAAAGCAGTGGCGCACTGGCCGTCATCATTCTGGGTCTGGCCATGCCCGGTCGCGCGGACGCCCAGGGACCACCGGTCGCAAGCCAGTTACCTACCGGTGGTGTCGTCGCGCGCGGCACAGCGACCATCGGCAAGACCGAGACAGCGCAGGCCGCCACGATGGTGGTGAACCAAAGCAGCCAGCGTGCGGTCGTCAATTGGGACACCTTCAATCTCGGCAGTTCTGCCACGCTGAATTTTGTGCAGCCCAATGCACAGGCCGTCACGCTCAATCGCGTCAATGACAGCCATCCCAGCCAGATCTTCGGCCATATCCACGCCAATGGCCAGGTGTTCATCACGAATAGCAACGGCGTGTATTTTGCGCCGGGCTCGTCCGTGGATGTCGGTGCATTGACCGCAACGACGCACAGCATCAGCGATGACAACTTCATGGCGGCGAACTATGCATTTGAACGCCATGGTGCCACCGGAAAGATCATCAACGAAGGCCATATCAGTGCCGCGCTGGGCGGCTATGTCGCCTTGCTGGCGCCCGAAGTGCAAAACAGCGGCGTGGTCGTGGCGCGTGCCGGCAGCGTTGCGATGGCCGCGGGTGACTTGATCACCCTGAAAATTGACGACAAGGGCAGCCTTGCCGGCATCACTACGACGCCCGGCACGATTGCCAGCCTGATCGAGAACAAGCAGGCCATCCAGGCACCTGACGGCCAGATCATTTTGTCCTCGCTTGCCGTGAACAAGCTGCAGGGCGGCATCATCAAGAACAGTGGCAGCCTGGAAGCCAACAGCCTGGTCAGCAAGGGCGGAAAGATTTTCCTGGAGGGCGATGACATCACGCTCACCAGCACCAGCAAGATTGACGCCACAGGGAAAACAGGCGGCGGCGCGGTTCTGGTCGGCGGCGACTGGCAAGGCAGTGGCGACATGCGTCAGGCCACCCGGGTCACGATGGAGACTGGCGCATCGATCGATGCCAGCGCGACCGATCGGGGCGATGGTGGCAAGGTGGTGTTGTGGAGCGATGTTCACAACGCGGACAGCCAAACGATCGTCCACGGCAAGATCCGCTCCGAAGCCGGCCCGAATGGCGGCAACGGTGGCGAGATAGAAACCTCCGGACATTACCTGAATGTCGATGACATTCAAGTCAGCACGCAAGCCACCAAAGGTGGAGCAGGAAAATGGTTGCTCGATCCTTACGACGTGACCATTTCGACCAGCGCTACGGCAACTGAAACATTGACTGGCGGGGTTTACACGCCATCTGGAAGCGCATCAAACATTCGCAATACGGATTTGCAGAACGCCCTGGCAAGCGGGGATGTGGAAGTTTCGACTACAGGCGGCGGCGCGCAAACCGGAAATATCAAAATTAGTACAGAGATTACCTGGAGCAGCGCCAATACACTCACGCTCAGCGCGACCGGTGAAATTTATGGCTTCGGGAAAATCACCCGGACCGGCAGCGGTGCCCTGATCTTCAATCAGGAAGGCAATTCAACTAACACCGGGGGGTTTTCCGGCGGGTATACCGGCGTCGTCAGCGGAACGGGGAGCGTCACCAAGTCGGGGGCAGGAACGTTGCTGGTATCCGGGTCAAGCACCTATACCGGAGCAACCTTGGTCAATACCGGGTCCTTGAAAGTCGGCGCTATATCGTCGCTCGGATCCAACTCGGCTGTCACTGTCGCTTCGGGGGCGACGCTGAACGTGAACGGCAAGACAATCCAGATAGGCAGCCTGAGTGGTGCCGGAACGATCAGCCTGGATGGAGCGTCGGGCGGAACGCTCAGTGTCGGCGGCGACAACGGATCCGCCAACTTCGACGGCAATATTACAAGCACCCTAAACGGAGGCATCACGAAGGTAGGCACCGGCACGCAAACGCTGTCCGGACCGAACACGTTTGCTGGTTCGATATCGGTTGCCAACGGCACCTTGAAATTGGGTGCCGCGTCCGATGGCACGAAGGGACCTCTGGGTGGCGTGAGTACGTCGCCGGTATATATCGGCTCTACAGGTACGCTGGATTTAAACGGCTACAGCCCCATCGCCGGTCGATCCTTGCTAATCAACGGCACCTTGTTGAATTCGGGAAGCGCCGATGTCTCCTGGTCCGGGACCATTGCCGGCACCACACCTTCCATCATTTCTACCGGCGGGACCATCAATCTTGTCGGCACCGCCGCGGGCAGCTTAGGGATTAACCCGCAAACGCACGTTGCTACACCGCTGATTACCCTTGGCGGCAAGGTCACGCTCGGCGGACTGATCAACGTCAGCGCCACCGAAGTCAAACTGAACGGCAGCGGGACGCAATTTACCTATGCCCCCACAAGCGCGTCGCCGATACTTTCCAGCATCATCAGCGGCGTGGGCGATTTGGTATTGAATCCTACCAATACGCTGACGATGGGTAACACCGTCAGCACTTATTCGGGGGGATTTACCGTCGCTGGCGGGGTTGTCAAAACCTTGGCAAGCACCAATTTTGGTGCCGCATCAAACGCGATCACGGTGAGTGATGGCAGCGTGTTGAGTCTGGCGTTCGCCGCATCCTCGGCCTCACCATTTTCCAGGAATATCACGGTCAATGGCTATGGCAGCGGCAACTATGGCGCATTGGACCTCTCTTCTACCGGGGGCGATCTCTATTATTCCGGAACACTGTCCCTCGGAGGCACCACCCGCTTTTCTGAATCAGGCAATTTCAATTTTCGGATGACTGGCACGCTTCAGACAAGCGGCAATAATTATGTCGATTCCACCTCACCACATTTGATCACGACCGCCGCCACCGTGACTGGCGGCGGCAGCAAAATGACCAGCTCGGCATTTGTCGGCGCCTATGATGCAGCCGGAAATTATTCGAGCACCTACGGCAGCGCTGCCGCGGTCGGGTATCAGCTTTACACAACGGCTGCGGCAACCACGACGACGTCCGTTGCCGGTATCAGCGGCACGGCTGAATTCACTTCCAATGGTTTAGCACTCAGCTCGACGTCGGCAGCCGGGTCGTACTCCCTGAAATACAGTTCCGGGTTGAGTTCCTCAACTTATGCATTTTTCCCGATCACGGCAAAGACGGCGTGGACGATTGCCAAAGCGCCGCTGACTGTGACAGCCGCTGCCGCCAGCAAGACCTATGACGGGCAAGCCTATTCAGGAGGCAATGGCGTCAGCTACAGCGGCTGGGTCAACAACGAAGGCACCTCCGCACTGGGCGGTTCGGTCAGCTACGGCGGCACCAGCCAGGGTGCCGTCAATGCCGGCACCTATGTCATCACGCCCAGCGGCCTGACCAGCACCAACTACGACATCAGCTATGCCAATGGCGCGCTGACCGTCAATGCTGCGCAATCTGTGTCCTCGACTAAAAATTTTGCAGGCATAGAAAACAAGATTTTTGAAGACAAAAACGCTACAGCGACCGCTTTCAGCAAGGCGCTGCCTGCGTCGGAAGTCGGAACGATTTCGTCTGCCCAGGTCGCAATGATGGGAAAATTTTCGGTCGAATCCATACCTGACGATGACATCAAAGTTTCCCCAAACCAGTCCGGACTACTTGCAGTTACCTTCTTTGAAGGGTCGGGCGGCGGCACCAGATCAAGAAGCATCAGCTTTGAACAAAAAGCCGACCTGATTTCCCTCGAAAGCTCCGATGCGCAAGCACCGCTTGCCGGGGATGAACAACTCAGTTTTTCGGGAAAACTGATGCCTTTTCTGGTGGCCGCACCTAACGGGGAAATGGTCGAGTATCAAGGCGGCATCGTGAACAAGCACATTCTCATCGTCGCCAGCTCCAATGAAGCCAAGCTGATGGCACGGGAAAATATCAAAGTCGTCCTGGCATCGGCCGTGACCATGCTTGGAAAAGGTGATGTGATTGTTCTTGCGCAACTCGATGGCGTCATTATCGACCTGCGATAACGACTTCCCTATCGAACAGTGCATCCACCCTTATCCGATACCGACTCAGAGAAAGCCGTGAACCAAATCCTGCCCTCGAATCCGGCGTTGGCCGCTTCCATTCAATCAGCAATGGTCAGCGTGTTCTCCAGGGCTTGGAACGCGCATGAAGTAAAGACTTTCCTGATCGAGCGCTTGCCAGTGTTGTTGAAGGACTGCAGCCCCGAACAAATAAGACAACCTGACGCGGCGATTGCGGGGCCGGCAGTCGAAGTGCTGAAACATGTGCTCCATCAGCCAGAGCTGTCCGGTATGCTTGCCCGTTTGCTGGCGATCGCCATCGACCAGGGTCATTCACCCATGGCCCACCCTGCATTCGCGTATGTGATCAGCAATCTCGGATCGGACGAAGCACGACTGCTGGCGCACTTCAAGAAAGATGAGCCTTTGCCGCTGCTTAATCTCCGCTGGGAATACAAGCCGGCGTCCGGCAAGCAAGGCGGAAAGGAAGTGCTGCAGAATTTCTCACATCTGGCGCTCGCTGCGGATTGCCAACACCCGGAACTTTGTCCGACTTACATCGACAATCTCTGCCGGCTCGGTTTGGCTGAAATGCCAGCGTTTTATCAATACCTTGACGACGCCTACGCAGGTATGGAGGCTGATCCGCTGATTCGGTCGTTGATTGCCGATGTTGAATCGAGCCATGAACGAATGGCTGTTCTGGAGCGCAGGGGACTACGGGTGACTGCGATGGGAAGACAATTCATTCGCGTATGCCTACCCTGATGCATTGATTGCCAACTCTGGTCGGACCAAGCTCCGGCCCTTGCCAAGAACAACGGCGACTCTTGGCGCGCGTTTAACGCATCACAATGAAAAACGCCCCTCGCGGGGCGTTTCAAATGGGGAAGAGCCCTGAGTCTCAGGGGCCTTGACTGTCTGGCGGAGAGGGGGGGATTCGAACCCCCGATAGGCTATGAACCTATACACGCTTTCCAGGCGTGCGACTTAAACCACTCATCCACCTCTCCGGAATTCGCGCCGGACGCGTGTGACCGGGCGAAGCGCGTGATTATAGCAAATCTTCCGCTGGCAATACTGATTGCAAAGCCAGCTCGAATCAGTCCCGTCCGGTGTCGAACACTGCAGCTAACGATTCCGCTGTGAACAGGGCCTCCGCCCGCCTTTGCAGCGCGACCTTTGTCGCTGATTCAAGCTGATCAAGCGGCGCGCGTACGGCTATCGCGATGAGGAATACTTCTTCCCCAAAATTCGCGCCGCCCACCTCGGAATTCCGCGATGAACCATAAAAAAGCCCCGTCTTTCGACGGGGCTTTGCAAGATAGTCTGACTGCAGCGAAGCTTATTCGACCTCGGCCGCTTCCTGTGGCGGTGCTGCCGGCGGCGTATCGTTCTCGGTGAATTCGAGTTTGATTTGCTCGTCATCGCCCATATCGACATGTACGCGGCCGCCGCTGACTAGCTTGCCGAACAAGAGTTCGTCGGCCAGTGCTTTGCGGATCATGTCCTGGATCAGGCGAGCCATCGGGCGCGCACCCATCAGCGGGTCGAAGCCCTTCTTGCCGAGGAACTTGCGCAGGTTTTCGCTGAATGTGGCCTCGACCTTCTTCTCGTGCAACTGCTCTTCCAGTTGCATCAGGAACTTGTCGACCACGCGCAAGATAATCTCTTCATCGAGCGCGCGGAAGCTGATGATCGAATCCAGGCGGTTGCGGAATTCCGGCGTGAACATACGCTTGATGTCAGCCATTTCATCGCCAGCCTGCTTGCTGTCGGTGAAGCCGATCGAACGCTTCTGCAGGCTCTCTGCGCCCGCGTTGGTGGTCATGATGATGATCACATTGCGGAAGTCAGCCTTGCGACCGTTGTTGTCGGTCAGCGTGCCGTGGTCCATCACCTGCAGCAAGATGTTGAACACATCCGGATGCGCCTTCTCAATTTCGTCGAGCAGCAGCACCGCGTGCGGCTTCTTCGTGATCGCTTCGGTCAGCAGGCCACCCTGGTCGAAACCGACATAGCCGGGCGGCGCGCCGATCAGGCGCGACACCGCATGGCGCTCCATGTACTCTGACATGTCGAAGCGGATCAGATCGATGCCAAGGATGAAGGCCAGCTGCTTGCGACTTCGGTTTTGCCAACGCCGGTCGGGCCCGAGAACAGGAAGGAGCCGATCGGCTTGTCGGTCTTGCCAAGGCCGGCGCGTGCCATCTTGATCGCCGACGCCAGTGCCTCGATTGCCGGATCCTGGCCGAACACGACATTCTTCAGGTCGCG
>JACCDT010110308.1_pt1 | contig 29230 bp, 38 predicted proteins | sample 7446291 | NCBI WGS metagenome assembly JACCDT01 (sample SAMN15323446, study PRJNA562643) | freshwater metagenome | isolation source: river surface water | place: USA:Blue River Watershed | collected 2017-08-17 | reverse complement strand
TGCAGCGGAGAAGGCGGCCGCCAAAGCCCGTGAGGCGATTCTGGCCGACTACCAGAAGAAGGCCCAGCACGGATACTTCGAGACCAACGCCGCGCAGCTGGCCGCGCTCGACAAGGTCCTGAAGGTGATCGGCAAGAACCACAAGGCAGCTGCCGAGCTCTCTCTTGATCGGGTGAAGCTCGCGCGTGAGGTGGCTGAGGACGAGAAAAAGGCCAACAAGGAAGCCCAGGCAGAGCGCCTGGCCCAGCTCGAGCATGAGGTGGACATGATTGACACCTCGACGCAGGGGGGGCTCCAGAAGCGCCTTAAAGGCCTTAAGGCGATCCTGGACGCCGAAAATCTGACCGCCGACCAGAGGCGCGCTCTCGAGAAGGACGTGGCCAGCACCCAGCAGCAAATCCGGCAGAAGGCCGCGGACGCCGAGAAGAAGGCCTCTGAGGAAAAGAAGAAGCGCGACAAAGAGAACGCGGACGCGAAGATCAAGCTGCACGAAGCCGAGATGAAGCAGGCCGAGGAAGCCACCGCAGCTGCTGCGGAGGCATTCCGAGAGGGTAAAGGCACGGTCGCTGAGCTCGAGAAACAGATCCAGCTGCGCACCCAACTGGCCGCCAAGATCAACCTTGAGAAAGCGGCCGAAGAAGGTCGTGGGAAGTCGACCAAGGCCAAGGCCGATCTCCTGAAAGCGGCAGAGTCCGAGAACACCGCCAATGCCACGAAAGCCCAGCGCGAGATCGACAAAGTGCGCGAGGAAGGCGCTAAGCGCGACAAGGAGCGGGCGGCCACCAAGGCCGGCCAGGCCGAGGAAGCAGCGAAGCGGGAAGAGGCGAATCTACGGGCTCGCTCTGAGGCTGGCGAGAACGTGGAAACCGAACTCAAGGCCAAGGTGAAAGAGCGCCAGGAAGCGGAGAAGACCGCCCTCAAGGACAAGGAGCAGGCCGCCCTGGTGGGTGCCAACCAGGCGGATGCCGAGCGCATCGTGGCGGAGTATGAGCGTGAGAGCTATGAAATGTCGCTGCGGCACAAGGAAGAACAGCGCGCCATCACCGAGGAGCTGAAGAAGCAGAAGGCCGAGAAAGAGCAAGGCAAAGATAAGCTGAACTTGAACCGCGGAGCCTACGGGATTGACCAGCTGGTGTCTGACCTGCAGGACCAGCCTGAGGCCGAAAAGCCGGACCTCAAGCTTAAACGGCTCGACCCGTTTAAGACCCGTCAGGATCAAGAAGCTGCGAAGCGGGAATCCCAGGATGCTGTTCGGGACCTGGGCAAGGGCCAGAGCGACCAGGTCGTTCAGCTGCTGAAGACCATCAGCGACAAGATGGACAAGCCGGCCACCGTGGAGGTGAAGGGCAACGCCACCCAGTCGCGGAGCTGGAACGAGAAACCTCCGCGCGCCGGCGGACTCAGCGACTGATGCGGAAGGCCACCTTCGCCATTGACGACAGAAATTGTCGCGATGACCAGGCCCGGGTGACTCTGATGGCCGAGCAGTTGAGCTCCTGGAAGTTCTTCCCGCACGATCGCTTCAACCTCGTCTTCCTGACCAAAACCGGCCGGCCGCTGGGAAGGGGCGCCACCCGCGTATTGCGGCGGCTTCTGTGGCATTTGCACCAGGTGCACCCCGAAGTTAATCTCGTGATCGAGCAGCAATGTCCGTCACCCCCTCTGAGCTAAAGCTTTACGCCTCCACGACTATGGCCACGTCGTTCGCGACGTCCAACGTGGGCGGCGGCATTTCCGGCACCGAGATCCTGGCGGCCGTCATCGGCGAAGTGTTTTTTATGATGGCCGCCGATCCGGATGATGACGTGACGCAGTACGGGAAAGCTCACTTCGCGAACACCAACGCAACTTTGGACCTGACAGACGCCAAGATCTGGATGCCCAACGCGGGGGCCACGGTCGCCGGCAACTATCCCTGCACCGCCCAAAGCGCCAGCGAAGACGACGACTCCACCAAAAAGATCCGGTTCCTTGGGCGGGATGCCTCCGCTGATCCCCTCCAACACGAACTCACCATGAACGGACTTACCGAGGCTATCGACTCCATCGACTTCTCTGTTGTGCACGGTGCCGAGCTCCGAAACTCCACCACCGGAATTCTGACGGCCGCCGCTGGCCCTATCACGCTGAGGCGGAACGGAACGGTCTTCGGAATCATCCCCGCCGGCGCATCGTCGATGCAAAACGAGGTTTCCATCGGCCTGGGCGAGATGGATGACACAGCCACGATCGACGACGCCGGCACCGCGCCTGATGACGTGACCTTTTCCCGCCCCCGGACCTACGAGGACGGCCTGGCCGTGGACGGTGACGACGTTCCCGCCGAGAGCGCCCAAAGCATTTGGTTCCGATGGATTCAACCCAGTCGGCGGAAGCCGAGCGCCGACATGCTTTGTCTGGTCGGTATGCGCGGCTCCAGCGAATAAGGAGGCGCCCCATGAACGACAATCCGGATAGCCAGCCGCTACTCCACTACAAAACCGGCCAACCGCTCGAGCGCGATCAGGGAGCTGGCTACGGCCAGACCGGCAGCAATCTGACCACGGTGCCGGACTCCGCCAGCTGGCAGACGCTAGGTGAGTTCGACCCCCGGGGCTGGGCCCGAATCGGTTTGATGGGGATCACCGACAAGTCGGGTAACAAACTGCGAATTCGGCAGGGATATAAGAACAGCGCCGGCACGTTCGTTCCCTTGACGCTGAGCGGTGAAGTTACATTGACCAGCGGCTCACCGGGTGACTGGCTGAGCGCCGAGGTGGCGGGCCTATGGGCGGATGTGCAGATGTATCAGCATGCCGGCTCGGCCGCGACAGTGGACGTGATGGCCATCGGAAAGAAGGTTTCCTAATGTCCGGTGTTGTTGATGGGAACAAGAAGGACCCGGGCAATACCGGATCAGGCTTCACGCCAGGCGGAACCACGTCGCAACTTTTAGATGGCGCGGGCAACGCCATCGACGCCCTGCCGGCTGGGTTTGTAGGTGCTGATGACATTCTTGCAGCCCTGGCCGGCGTCGCTATCGACCTGGGCACCAGCAGCGGCACCGCCAACGCCCTAGCCGGAGCCAGCCTGGTAGACACGGCGACGACATTCACGGCCGGGCGCCTGTATCGCATCCGCACCAACGCAGCCAACAGTGGCGCGGCGACTTGCAAAATCAACGGCGGCACCGGGGTGGCCATGAAAAAGAGCCCCTCTTCGGCCGCTCTCGCCAGTGGTGATATTGCCGACGCCACAGAGTTGCTGCTCTTCTTCGATGGCACCAATCTGCAGGTGCTGGCTGGGCTCACTGTCAGCGCGACTAACATCCCTGGCTTATCCGACGGCGCGGGGAACGCCAATCAGAGCTACAATCATCTCGGGGGAGTGGGTGATAGGACAGGCATTATTACCGTTACGGCTTCGGTTGGCCTGTTGACTGGCTCGGCTGGAGGCATAGTCAATGGACTAATTTATGACACGAGCCAGTTCTTCAACGGTGGACTAAGCGCGTCTGCTCATTGGATTAAGTTTGATTTTGGTGTAGCCCGAAAGCTGACCGAAGCCAAGTGGTATCAATCGAGCGCAGTTTCTCAAGGCACATGGAAATGGCAAGGATCCAATGATGACAGCACTTACACTGACGTAGGCTCCAGCTTTACTCTAGGCGCGACAAGTCCTCAATCCCAAACGTCCCTCAATGGCAACACCACTGCATACCGCTACTGGAAAATGGTTGGAGTGTCCGGGACCACAAGCAGTTTGCCGTATGTGAACGAGTGTGAATTCAAGCTTGACGACCTGTCTGCAGTGTCAGCGACATCCTTCTCTGTCCCTGGCCTCGCGGCATTTACCGGAACCTCGCAGTTTGCTGCCGTGCCGATTTGGCCCAGGCAAACTGCCAGCATGTTTTTTGGTGCGCCTGCGGGAGGTAACGATATCCCATCTTTTCGTTACGTTACCAGGGCAGATATCGGATCGCTAGGCCTCACGCCCAGTGATATGCCGGCGGCCGCCACCTCGGCGGGCGTGTCTCATGCCGGAGATGCAACCTACCGCAATCAGTATAGCTTGGGGGCAGGGACCCATTATGGCTTTTTGTTCGTCACAGACGAACTAGGATCTGCCACCATATTCACAATTAACGGAACAACCATCACGCTTTATGCCAATTGTGTGGCCAACGTTTGGAGCGCAGGGGGAGCTACTGACCGAAAAGCCCGCATCTCCGCAGGTGCTGTCCAGGTCCAATGCGGCGCCACCTTTGGCGCTGGCTACGTGTCCACATTTTTTCTAGGGACGGTGAGATAAATGCCAGACGAAGAAAATCCGATTCAGAGCGAGGAAGCTCCTCTCCCGGCTGTGCGAATTGTCGTGGAAGACTACGACGCCGAGAACCCGGACCACTATGCCCAATGGGTAGTTAGCGGCAAGCCTAACCTAGGCGATAATCCGCCCTGGCAACCCTAGTTCGAGGAGGACCTGGCGGATGACGGCGAGACCTTCGTGCGCCGTCCTCAGAAGCAACCCCCGGAAGAAGCTCCTGTAACCGACGTTGAAAGGAATTTCCAAAAGATACAGGAGCGCCTCAATTCGGACGAAGCCAAGCGAACCGGTCGACCTGTTAACCCGGACGGTGCAGTGCCGCTCTCGAAAGCAATGGCCGCTACCTGTATGTTGGTCCAGGCATGGCACTATCCAACCGAGGCCGACCTTGAGACGGAGTTTAACCAGTTCCTTCTTGGTCGAATCTACGAGGACCCGACTACCAACACCAACGCTGGTAGCAGCACGGATCAAAAGCGCAGGGCCCTGCATTTCACTTTGGTGATGCTCGAAGGTCAAAGTTTTGGCCTAGCCTACCAGGCCCAGCTCGGCGCCTACGAGCGCACGGCCAGCGGTCAATTTTTGGCCGACCTGGCCGAAGACAACCGAGACTGGCTCGACCTGGCCTGTCCCAAGATGCACAAGGACTGGCCCGAGTTCGGGTCAATTCGCGAGATGTTCCAAGCGGTCATGGCCTGAACACGAAAAGGCAGTATGTGCAAAAACTGCACATACTGCCCGCTCACTACATCGAAAAGATCCAGTCGTTTGCGCGTGGCTTCGCCCGCTCCGGTTCAGGGTCGGGTAGCCGCGGCGCAGCTGGTTGTGGGTCGGTCGGTGCCGGGTCGGCCAGGTCGGGCCTGGGCACCGGCGGTGGGTCGATAATCGCGGCCCCGGTGTTGGCCTGGGCCGCCAGCCAGGCAATATCCTCGGTGATCCCCAGATAGTGCTGAGTTTGCACCAAGTTGCTGTGGCCGAGCATTAGAGAGATGGCCTCGATCGGTGCCCCACCCTTCCAGGAGTTGTGAGCTCCTCGGTGGCGCAACCCGTGGAATTGTCCCCCCAGGCCAATTTCCATGATTAGAGGCCGCCAGACGCGCTTTGCCCACGCGCAGGCCTCCCGGGCCCGGTTGGGGTTCTGCCTGCCAAAGAGGAAGGCATGGCCCAACCGCCGGCACTCCTCCGCCCGCCGCAGCGCGATTTCGGAAGCCTTGCCGTGCAGCGGGACGAAGCGCGACTTTCCCGTTTTGGAAGTGATCACGAAGAACTTCCATCGCGGATTGCCTTGTTCGTCCGGCGTGTCCGGCACGATGTGGTCAGGCTCACCGCGGAAGACTTCAAGCCGGCGCAACATCGTGAGCAGGGTGAACAGCACAAGGTCCCAGTCGTCTGGCGGCATTCGGGCGGCCAGGGCCGTTAAAGTCTCTGGTTCAATCTGTCGCTTATTTGTGCGCTTTTTGGGCATCCGGAGGCGGTTGAACGGATTGACTAAACCGGCGTCCAACCCCTGGTCCTCAAGCACGCGCCAGAGCCGGGAGAGGACACAGCGTTCGTGGCCAATCGTGGACGCAGCAGCGCCCTGTTGGTTGCGGAAGTTGATCCAGGCCTGAATGTCAGACCGGGTGAGGGTTCGCACGTCGCGCTCCTCGCCCCAGTAGGCAAGGTGCTTTTTGGCGTGGGAGCGCCAGGTCGGCATGCTGGTTTCGGACAGTTCGGCCGTCATCTCGGCCAGCGCGAGCTTCATTGCATCGCGGAAGAGCATCGGGGCCTCCAACGGCCCAGGCTCGGCCATGGGCAAAGCCAGGGCCAAAAAAATGGGGTGTCAGGGACTCGGACTAAATGATCGGAGCGTCAGGGGGAAGGCCTTTGGCCTCACGGTACTTGGACTCCAGAAGGTCGCGAGCATACCCGCGGGGTTGCTCGTTATGCAGCCAGTCTAAGACTGGTTGTTTAAGGCGCACCTTGATAGCATCGTTGCCTTTGCCATCGACGCTTTCGCGTTTGCGGCCGGGTCGTTTGTGTTCCGAGATGAGTCCGAGTCTCCTGACTTTCCTAGAATAATGCGGACCATATTTAATGTCAATAAATGCGGTCCAAAAATATAGGACAATTTGCACCCACCTCATGCCGGCGTCTATCCTACCCGCGGGGGCAGGGCTGGAGGTGCTATGGGCGGGGGCAGGGCTGGAGGTGCTATGGAGATCAATGCAGTTTGGGCTGGTATCGGCACTTGCGCGGGAGGATTTTTCGGATTCCTGGCCCGCCGGCAGGGCGCTTACAAGGACCAGCTGCAAATCGCTTTGGACACGGTCGAGAAGGCCAACGCGCGAGTCGAGAAACTGGAACGCAAGATCGCCGGCCAGGCCGTCGAGCTCGACCACCTTCGGCGCCAGGTCCTGAAACTCGAGAATGAGCGCGACGGTGCTCAGAATTCTTACGAAGCCGTTCAGGCCCGCCTGGCCGAGCTCGAGAGCGCCAACGAGCAAATGGCCCAGCAGCTCGCCCGCTACTACAAGGACAAGCCGAAGCGATAGCGTCCCCAGTTTGAAACCGTCTGCGCGGCCCCTCTATCCTGGGCCTGTGGACGCCCTCTTCCAACTTCCCCGCTGGCGGGCCCAATGCGCGATCTGCCAAGTTTGGCTTACCGTCTGTTGCCGGCCCACTTCGCCGAGAGATCGTGTTGGCCACTTTTGCCCCGACTGTCGCCAGTCCACGGTGGTTCTGATTGCTGAGCTACTGGTGGAGGAGAGCAAGACTCCACGTATTTGGTGAAAGGTAGGTTCTTTCTATGAATCTGATCAGCATTTTAGGCACGGTCGCCGGCGCGGCTGAAAACGTTATCCAGGTGGCCAACAAACACGGCAGCGTGAAAGATGTGGCCGCCCAGGTGGCCACTGGCGCCCTGGTGGTGGCCACTAAATCCCCTGAAGCCCAGCAGCAAGTTCTGGACGCCGTGAAGCACCTCGAGGGTACCGGCGCGCTGAAGAATGCCCTGGCCGCCCATCTTCCGCACCTACCGGCGAATTATCTCGCGGCCATCCTCGGCCTGGTCGAGGGGCTGACCGCAGCCTACGAAAACGACGGCAAGCTGGATGCCGGCGAGATCATGGGGATTGTGGCCGCGGCCGTGCAGGAGCTCTCTTGAGCACTCCCGCGAAGCCTACAAACCAACCATCCGGAATTCCCGGAGCGTTCCCGGAGGGCAAGTTCTACCAGCACTTTGCCTCTTTTGATCCCAGCTCTGCGCAACACCGGGAAGGCGTTCGCAGACTCGAGCGGAGCCTGCGCGCGAAGTGCCCTGAGCTTCTCTCTTATCTGGCCTACTGGAAGCAGGGCTGGGATGCCAAACCGGGCCAGGCCGAGGACCCCGACCAGTCGGTGGACCAGCAGAAGAAGATCACCAAGGTCCTGGTGCAGCATCGTAGCGACAGTTGCGGCGCCACCTCCCTGGCCATGGTGATCAACGCGCTGGAAAACCGTCACATCGATGACAACTGGCTCCTGGAGAAGTATCCCCATATCAGCCTGCTAGGTGCCGGCCAGGCCGAGCTGCCCCACTGGACATGGCGCGACGCCGGCGACCTGGTCCGTGGCACATGGGCCTCCATTTACGATTGCCTTGCAGTCGGGGGGCTCGGAATCATTGGGTTGAACGGGCCGGAGTTCAGCCCCTCCGGATACGGTCACATCCTGGTGATTTACAAACTCACCCGGACGATGGTCGGCCTGGTCGACCCCGCTCTGGGGACCTTCCGCGAGGTGAGCCGCTCTTTGGTGGAGAGCTGCCCGCCACACAACGACGGGAAGTTCGTCTTCCTGGCCACCCCCCGGAAGTAAATGCCTACCGTCGAGCAGCAGCTGGGATTCCGCTACGCCTCCCTTGCGTCTGTGTTTGCGCAGCGGGGATTCCGCTACTCCAACACGGACGTGGAGGCCTGGCGGGCGCACCGCTACGCCTCCGTGAATGCAGTGGAGGCCCGTCGGGGATTCCGCTACTGCTCGACGCCGGCATATGACCCGGACGATCCGGACCATCTGCCCCCGCCTGAAGGAATGGAAGAATGGTCTCCGTGGGACCTGGCCTGGAAGTGCGGTTACGGCGAACTCAAAGTCGGCCTGACCATCGTCACTCCGGACGGGCCCAAAGACCTCACCGGCATTCCCCACACGGTAGAGCTCACGATCGAAGAGTCCCACCTCATGCAGTGGGCCGTTTATATCCTCGACCCCAGCTGCGAATTTTCCCCCCGTAAAGTCGGCGGCGACTGGGAAGGGGTGATGAACGACGAGGCTTATGACGCGGATGGGAACCTGGTCAAATACCTTGTCATCGATGTGACGTGGGGCGGGGTCAACCAGATCTACATCGGAGTGCCCAAGGATTTTGGCTGGGAGCGCACCCCGCCGGCGCGGATGGATTTCCGGTGGAACGGCAGCTGCATAGCCGACAAGCTGTTCCGGTCCGGCCAGACCGCGCCCACACTCCGGAGTGGTCGCGCTGGCACCATCTGGAACACGGCGGCCCTGCAAGACAATTTCGATCGCGCCGGCGTGAAGTGCGACGTCAGCCGAATCAAAAAGCGCCCGCTGCGCCTCCAACAGCGCCAGAACGAGCAGTGGATCACCTACATCACCGAGGAGCTGGAGGCTTGCCCGTTCGCTGAATGGTACACCCAGGGCGACACGGTCATTTGTTACCAGCCGGCCTACGGCAGCCACGCTCGTTGGACCTATGATTCAGATTGCCTGGTCCCCAAGGAGTCTTATGGGTCCAAGGCCTCCGACAACGTCAACCAGGTCACAATTCGCCGGGCGGTGGAAGGCCAACAGGGCACCGAAGTTCAGATGTTCAACTTCGGGAACGGCTACTCGCAGACGTTCAACCCGCCGGCCTACGGGCTGCAATACCGCAAGTTGGAAGGCAACGGAGTCCTTTCCGACATCATCATGCGCAATCCGGACGGGGAGGTGACGGCCGTCCGCGATGTCCGCGGGGGAGTCTGGCCGCCGGTGCTGTCGGCCAACAAAGGCAACCAGATTGCACAGGTCAACTGGACATGGGGGGCGCCGCCCAACTTTCTGGGCGACGGTCTGCCCGGTGTGATCGAGTTTACCCACGCAGAGCCCGATCGCGAGGATGACTTCGGATCGAAGTTTGACCCGGTGATCAATGTGACCGTGAACGACTTCGGCGACCAGGATAAGCACGGGGTCCGCCCGCTCGAGATGGCCCCCAACTCCCTGCTGGTGGACTCCGCTCACGCCACTGAATATGGCGAGGGCTACCTCCGTCGCAAGAAGCGCGAGCGGGATCCTCAGGATCTGGACGTGCCCCTGAATCACATCCTGTGGCCTGGTGACTATTATAATTTCGTCGACCTGGTCCAGAATTTCACTGAGAAGCGTTATGTGCGCCGAGTCACTCACGTGTTGAGCGACGACGAAGACCGGCGGGGTACCCGCCTGACGGGAGTCATTTATGGATGAGCTGCGCACCGCGTTCCAGCGGCAGACCCGGTTCGAAAGCGGGGTGGTGGAGTCCGTCGACGAGGCGGGGGCCGACATCCGGACCGGGCTCCGCTCCAACACCCGCAGCGGGAGCGGCCGCGTCACGGGCGAGAAGTTTGCCTCCGGGAGCCGGGTGATCACGGTGGATGGCCAGATCCTCGGATTGAATCCCTTCATCACCGAGTGAGACGGCGCCCCAAGCTGGTCCTACGCTTCGTTCCCCAGCCTCCAAAGGCGGCCGGCGCCAGCCGTTGGAAGCGAATCGAAACGGGGACCGTCACCAAGGTTTGGCCTACCGGCGTCTATGATGTGACGGTCGGGAATCGCGCATGGCCCTTCGAGAAAGTCCGGCCCATTGTGCGGATGAAGTTCCGGGTGAACGACGAGGTCATGCTGGGCTTCCTCGAGGGCGTTCGCGACATTTGCTTCATCCTCGGGAAGGCCAAGAATATCTCGGGTTCGTCCATCGCCAGCGAAAAGCCCACGGTGCCCCTCATCCCGCTCAACCCGGGCCTATGGCTGCAGCACGATGCTTTCTGGTGGGCCCCCGCACGAACCAGGGATCCGCAAAGGCCATTTGACCCAGGAGCGGCCGGTGAGCTCTTTCTCTCAACCGGAGCTATCAACGACGCCCTAGATCGAGCCCAGAACTTCCGCGGCCTGGTCGCCTTCCCAGATGGCGACGACCAGATTGTGGCTACCCTCACTGCCGTCTATGAAGCGGTCGAAGGGGATGTAGTGTCCACCCCGTTTACCGATGACATTGATTTTGTGGCCGATGGAGACGAAGATCCGCCCGGTATCCAGGTGGAGGGCCGGACTTTTCAGCTATCTCACACTCCCGATGCGGACCTTGAAGAACTGGAATTTGGTGATGGAAACTTCCAAAATACGCCACCTGAATCTCTGAGTGCCGAGAATGGTCGACTGATCGAGTATTCCCCCAGTCTCACCTATGCGCTCGCTTTGATCCCTGTTGACGACTACACCATGACCGTCGACTACCTCTCTCAGGATGCGGCCCATACGTCGCGCACGGAAAACTTTTACGGCGACGGCGACACAGATACGTTCCAGCTATTCAGCGGAGGCGACTTTTACGTCACAAATCTGGGCGCCTCAGTTCACGGCCCAACCCAGGTGATTGCCAGTTTTGACGGCCCGCCTACGGTTGATGGAGTCCCCGATACGCTGGCCACGTTTTCTGGGGATACCGTCACTCTCAGCTATGTCCCTGATCCAGGGGCCTTTGTCACAGTCAACATCTTTTACAACAACATCAACCAAAGACAGCAAGCCTGGACTGGAAACGACAGCAACTATAAGTTCGAACTTACGCCGAGTACCGATGAATTTTACGCTATCCTTGCTGCTGACGATGGCTCAACCGACCTAACGCCCAATGTCTTTTATCGGGCTTCCGACAGTTGCATCCTGTTTCTGGCCGTCTTCGCAGTCGATGATTTCATTACCGTAGATTACACCTATCAGGCGGTAGGTGCCGACGTGTTCAATATCACCGGACTTCAAATCATCGAGAAAAACAAAACGACCGGTATATCCAATACTCTCGAACTACCTCTGGACGAACCGGTGTCGGCTCATTTCATCGGAGCAGATGGGGCGAAGATCCAGGTGTCCGATCTGTCCAACCTGGGCCAGCTTTTTTACGACCCTTTGACCTCCTCATACACGGTGGCGGGGCCCACTGGTCTCCACTGGCGCGACCGCCAGGCGCTGGGAGTCACTCCGGAGCTACACCACAAGTTCCTGGCCTGGCCGGATGATGGCAACTCGGCGGATGAAGAAGTGGCCTACAACGTTGCCAACTTCTGGTCTATTCTCACGCTGGCCCGGCGCCAGGCGCCCTGGTATTGCTTTCACTCAGCTGGCCGCTATGGCCTGATGGGTGGCTGGAACCGAACCGGAGGTGTGCGCTCGACCGAACCGGACGCTTCCGATGGCTACACCTTCTCTGCCGATTCGGCTTTTCCGATTCATCTGTTCCGGCGCAACGATGAGAACTTGCCCGTAAAGACCCATAGCATCGACGTGAAGACTCTATGTCAGAATCCTAACCCGTCTCACCCGGTGAACGTCATCGGGTGCGGCTCCACCAATCCTGTCATCTGGCAAACAACGAACTATGGCAGGCACTTGATGTCCAGAAACCTCGCCGCCTGGATCGTTTGCGCTGGCTGGCAAGTTATCGACTGGAACCTTTCGTCTCAGGCGTTCCGAGCAAGCCGCGGCTGGGTCGATGCTGGGCTGACCCTCAATGCCATCGACCCCGAGGCCGGCACGATTCTGGCGCAGCACACGATCAAGTGCGACAAGAACTATGAAATCTTCACCTTCGTCCAGGAAGACGAAGATATTCCCGGTCAGGTCGCGGCCAGCGCGGCTGCGGTGCTGGCAGTGATCGACAAATACGTCAACAATAATTCGACGTATTGGCCCCCCACCTCTGGTTCGGTGCCGGCAGCGCCGATCATCGGCTTCGATTCGTTCGCTGCGACCTCCACGTTTTTCGAGGATCCCCCCGGCTCGAATACCCAGTGGTTCATGATCGGGCGCTTCATGGGGGTTCGTAACGAGTCCACGACGACCAAGGGCTATCCCGGCGTCCCGACCTTCGCGAGCAGCCCGGACAAGACTGTTACCTGGCGCGGCGGCCCAGGCGTTGGCGATGATAAATACAAGCTCCCCAGCGTTAATCTACTGCCAGACATCATTGGTGACGAGTCCAACAACCTCTATTTGACCCTGTTTAAGCCGATCTGGTCCAAGATTGCCCGACACACATCCTCAAGCAACGTCATCGACATTGGCGGCACGTTTACTCATAACTGGGCCGGACAACCGACACCGGACTATGCCGAGAACATCTTTACGATCATCTCGATGCCGACGCTTCTAACAAGCGATGGGCTGGTCTCGAGCAGTCCTTACTCCGTCGTGGAGCCTCCGAGCTACCCGCTCGCGTCCGCGCAGAGCTATCGCACGGTGGCATGGTTCCCGCCCTTGGTCGCAGCTGGTACGGACGGCTCCGGAACTCCGCTCTTCACCAGCCCGGCCAACTCCATCTCCATCACATGGAAGTCGGTCGACCACAACCCGGCTTACGCCACCGTTGCGGCTTCTTACGACAGTCTGCCCCGGCCCATCGAATACCTGACTTTCAGCGGCTACCAAGAAGTCCCCCAGCCATATGCCGGTTTCAAGGTCGTCGATTATGTGATCGACTACTACTGGGACTACTGGGCACACACGGCCGCGCAGCTATGGCTCTACAAGGTGAAGTATGACGAAAATGCCAAGACTTTCTCCGAAGTCTGGTCCCAGGATATTTCTGAGTGGAATCCCATCAATGGGGACAACGCACAACGGCCGGTACCTTACCTGACTCACACGGAAATTTCTCCGCGGGGAATCTTTGTGCTCAATGTATTCTTTGAAAATCCTTATCCGGTCTCTTATGCCAACATCTTTAACGTTTACCTGCGAGTCTTTCTGAACGGCACCAGCGCCCCGGGGTCTACCCCGTTGCAGCGAATCGCCCTGCCCAACTCCCGCTGGAACAACGGTGATTATGGCCCGCTTCCGACCTTTGAGGCACCGTTGATCGAGATCGACCCTGAGGGCCACGAAAACGTGATCATCTTGCACGTCCGGGGTGGGACGAAATATTGCACAGTGGTTACCTTTGGAGACAACCTGGCCGACACCCCTTCGATTACCCAGTCCGTGGTGAGCCCGACCGACCCCCAGAGCTTGCCTGACCCGAGCGCGCAGGCCCTCAAGCGCATGGTGCGGGTGAGCGGGAACTTCTACTGGGACAGCCTGACGGACAAGATCTATACGAAGCCGGCGGCCACGCCCTGAGTATGTTCCAAAATGGAACAGGGTAAAAAAAGACCCGCGCCGGCGAACCGGGCGGGCCCATTTTTTAGACTGCGGCCCTCTTGGCCACCACCCTGGCCAGGTCAACATATACTCGGGTCGAACAACAGCCCGTGCGAAAGCTAACTTTGCTTACCGGGTTTCTTATGATGGTCGCCAGCTGGTGGTTTGGTTTTGCTGACCCCATCAACAATCCAGCTTGGGTGCCGGGACTTGGATTTGTTGGGCTATTTTTAAGCTTGCTTGCCTTTGTTCCTCACTCGAAACCGTCACCGAAACCTGTTCCTCTCGCTGGAGCTGGCCGGACCACACTCGAAGGCGCGTTCTGGGAAGCAGTCAGACGAATTGGGAACCTATATACAGCGCTGTTCGTCTTTTTCTTGCTGGTAATAACTGTGCTTGCTCTGTCCTGGATGGGATTCCGACTAAGTTAGGAGCAAAACACTTGCAGAAAGATCGTCGTGATCCACCTGGCAATAGGTCTTGGTTTGGTCCGTGGAAGAGTGGCCAAGCAGGATCATCACCTGGTAAATCGAGGTTCCGGCCTTGATGAGCCGGGAGCCAAAGGTCCTGCGAAGATCTCGACGTTGGTAACCGCCCAGGCCTATCAGGTTGCGGCATGGAACCCAGACATCTCGGGCCCAATTTTGCGCGATCAGATTCCGGTTGCCGGCCACAGGCCAGAAGACATACTCGCTCCCCAGGCTTTTCGAGAACAGGATCCATCGGCGCGCGATCTCCAGAGCCTCGGGATGCATGGGCACGTTCCTTGTGCCCGTCTTTCCTTCGTCGGGAACCACCAGAATTCGCGGAGTGATGTGGTCCTCTCGCAGGTGAGCTTGTTCGCCAGGCCGGACTCCGGTCAACAAAGCGAAGCGTTCTGCCGTCCAGTAGAACTCACCGACCCGGGGAAGAAAGATATTGTAGGCTTCCCTCATCGCGGCTTCCTGATCAGGGGAAAGCCATTGATGGCGTCGGTGTGACTTTTTTTTCACCGTCACACCTGCGGCTGGATTCAAGTCAAGAAGCCCCTGCTCGATCGCCTCCGTGTAGGACGCCGACAAAAAGCTAAGTCGGTGCTTCACTGTGGCTGGTGTATAGTCGGCCAGGGCTGACCTGACCCAAGATCTGATCTCCAGGGGCGTCAGCTCAGAGGCTGGCTTCTCCCCCCACATCAGGGCGAATAAGCGTTCATGTGACTGGTAGACGTGGAAACCGTTGCCGCTGTTGGTCGCGCGAGCGCGCTCCACGTTGCGAGCACAGATTTCGGCAATCGTGACACTTACGGACATGAGTTACTCCTTGTGCGTGAACTCTCGAAATCGCGTTCGAGGTGAGCACCAAGTTAGGTGGTGGATTTCTACCGAAGTACTACCGGGGGCGGTGGGAGTTAACGGGGGGTAAACGATTTATGAACGGCTCAACTAACCAGCCTCGGCGAAGAAGTCTTCGAAAGCGCAGTCCACCTTGTTCGGGTTGAATCCGATACTCGCCGGGTAGGCAGCAGGATCTTTCTGTAAACATAGAATGAACGCGCGTTCTTCGTCCGTCAGTGGCAAACCACGTTCCGCCTTATATCTGGCGCGATTCCATTTCCTAATTTCCTCATCTGACGGTTCGCGGTATTCACCGGAGGTAGCTGAAGAAGCGGGTTCCCCGGCCTGGCGAACCGGCAACTCTCCGTCATTGTCCTGATAGAACCAGAGCCATGAACGTCCAAAGATTCCAGCCAGGGCAAAGACATGCTCCTGTGATACCTCTCGGCGACCAGCTTCCCAGAATCGCACCGCTGTTTCAGACATGCCGAGTTTAGAGGCCAACTGTTTCTGAGTGAAGTGTGCGCCTTTGCGAGCGCGTATGACGTTATTTCGCACCACCTCTGTTATTGGGCAAATCGACATATCTGGTAACTCCCCTCACGGTCAAAACGTAACTACGTGTTACAGTAAAGCATGCTATTGACTAGGTCAAGGGTAACAATTTGGTCGGCCGACCGTTACGCAAAAGTTTGTTCCGGGTTGACGGGTTACATTTTGAACGGTAACCTGTGTTACGTTATGACCGACGAAAACACCCCGTTACAAAAAGGGCTGCCTGGATTGCGGGCGATCAGAGAAGCTTTGGGCCTTTCCCAAAAGGAAGTGGCTGAGAAGGTTCACTGCACTCCTGACTTCATTCGTTTCATTGAAACAGGCCGCAGCGACTGCCGTCAGGACCTCCATCGCCAATTGGCTCAGGCCCTGTGCTGCAAGGTTGTTGAGTTGTTCGAGGCCCCCGCTCCCGAGCGCCTGGCCGAGATCAAGGACGCGTTCGAGATTCGCAAGGGCCTGGAAGCCGCTGCCCGCCAGGCCCAGCGCCAGGCCGAGCAAGAGAAAGGGGTGGCATGATGGTTCGCAGTCACGCTCTGACCCTCGTAAAGTTTCAGCCCCGCTTGTTCGTCGTTTCGCTTCGCAAGCCTGACAGCTATTTTAACCAAGACTGGCTGACCGAGGATATGCCGATCTACGCCTCCTCACACGCGGAGGCCGTCCGCGTCGCGGTGGGCATCCACTTCGGTCCTCGACCGCCGGCCAAGCCTGAGACGGTGGTGGCCAGCGTGAAGATCCCCGGGAGCCAGTGGCACTCAGTTCGGGCAGATTCTTCAGGCTGGGTCGTGGGCGGGCTTCCCTACCTGGTCAGTCCTTCTGCTCCCCACGAGGAGCAGTTGGTGCGCAGGCTCGACCAGGTCGAGTCCGACTTTCGGGCCACCAAGGAAACGCTTGAAGTCTACAAGGCCGCCATGGAGGCAGAAACCCTGCCCAACATCGTGGCGCTGCGCGGCCGGCTGGGCGAACTCGGTTACCTGATCAGCCTGGACGATTTGAGATTCTCCCTGCGGGCGGAAGGCCTGCGGGTGATAGCTTGGGGGGATCGTGGTGGATAGTGTTCCGCCAGCCGAGGAGCTCTCGACGGAGCTCCGGACGCGGCTGCATCAACGCAAAATTCAGGGGCTGCAGGACCATGTGACGATTCTGCACTCTCGAAACGAGGCGCTCGAAAAACGCATGTACCAGTTGGAAGCCTTTGTGGCTCTGGTTGGGGTGGACGAAGTTGAGCTCAAGCCAATGCAAACGATGCCGCCGGAGTTCTGGCGCCGCATCGCTCAGGCCGCGCAGTTGACGGTCAATACCCTGCGCGGCATGAACGCCGACCAACGCCGGGCCGCCATCAAGGTGCTCCGCCTGGTCAAACGACTGAACGACGATGGCGTCTACCCAGTCGCCATTCGCAACCATAACCCGAGTATCGCAGTGCAGGCCCAAGATTTGGCCGTTAAGCTGCCCTGTCTGCTCGAGTCGTGGCCGACTTACCGGGTGACCCAACTGGGTCGCCTTCTCCTGCGAGATGCCAACGCCCTCAGTCACGCATAAACGAGGGGAGTGCAATGAAGCAAAGTGCTGCCCGGTGCTCCGGATAGCACTCCGGGTTAAAGCCCCGACCTCCCCGACCTCACGAGAATTGGCATTGGAGGGGCCCACGGCAACGGGCCCCGCTCGAGAACGATTTGCTGCCGGGCGTTATCGGCAGTCCCATCGACCCGGGGAATGGGTCAACACGCCGAGGGGCAGCTCAGCGGCGGAGCAGGGGACTCACAGATCCCCAGTCTGGTGGTTCGAATCCATCCCCCTCGAAGCCGGTCCGGACATTTTGTCCTGAACCACGCACTCGGTAATGCACAACCGGGCCGGCTTCGCACCAGTCTTTAAGGTCGGAGATGAGGCGTAAAAAGAGCACCCGCGGTGCGAGCCTTCCCCGAGGCTAGAGGGGACGGGTGGTGACCAACACCCCGGACGGCTTCGGCCGGACCGGATTTTTTTTGGAGGCGAAACCGTGGCGAAGAAGTCGAAGCCAATTCTTACAGACCACACTGTTTTGGGGATGACGCTTTACCTAAAGCGCAAAAGCCCCCGGGCGCGGATCACCACCGTGCACCTTTTGGCAAGCCGGTTTACCACCCACGCCATCGCCCAGCTGGAATCAGCCGGCGCGAAGGACAGCAACCTCTACCGGAGCTCTTGCAGCCGGGACCCTGGTCCGCTCGAGCACCATCTTGAGCTGATCGCCCGCTCTGTGCAGGGGAGGTCCTGATGAGCTGCGGGCACGGGCCCATGGACCCGGCGACCAAAGTTCTGAACGACTATATTGAGCGCGAGTACGAGGCTTTCGCCCATCGCGCCGGCAGGCTGGTGAAAGACCGCCTGGTGCACTACTTCGCTTCTCCCGGTCTTGAGACGGCGGTTCGTCTGGCCAACGCCCACCAGGTGCAAGCGCAGGTGGCCGACATCCGCCTGGTTTGCCCGAGCTGTCGGGTCAACTTCAAGCCCGCGGTCGCGGAAATGCTCGACCAGGCCGAGGCCGGCAAAAAGGTTTTCTTGCGCCAGCTGGCCGGCGGCAGCGTTGCTCTTATGGAGCAGCAGTGAACCAGCGCGAACTCTCTCTGAAGCAACGCGCCCACCAGCTGGCCCGCGCACTCACCCGCCGGCTCCTCAGCTCGAGCCAAGCCGGTGCGACCGGCCAGGCCCACGTGCACCACATCACTCGCGCCCGGGGCCACCAGGCGCCCGCCCATCGCCGCCCACCTGGTGGTGCCGGCGGCCAGGCCAACCCCTGAGCATTTTGTCGACGTCAGCAAAATGGTGGATTCTGGCGGGGCTCGGGCCCCGAGAAAAACGCCTGCCAGCGCGGAGCTCCGATCCCGGCCAGAGTCCATCACCACCTTAAGGAGAAAACCAGATGAAAGACAAGAAACCCACGCGCAAGCCTCTGCTCGCCTCGCCGGCGCCGTCCGAAACCGACCGCCTGTTCCGCGATTTGCGGGCCCGCTACGAGGCCTCGATCACCATCGAACCCGACGTGATCGACCCGCCCCCGATGATTCACATCCTGCAGGCCAACTACGCCCTGGGCAAAAGCAGCGAAGCCGCTCTGGGTGACTCGCCCACGCAAACCCGGCGCTGGGCCCTGGAGCTCGCCCTGCACTCCCTCCACCTGGTGGCCAGCATCGATGCGCGGGACGCAGGCGAGGACGAGGAAGAATAGCCATGACTCAGACCGCAGCAGACAAGAAGCCCACCAAAGACCTGCGCCCCCTCTCCGAACGATGGACCAGCCTCAAGAAACGCCTGAAGACCGGCGCAATCAACAAGAAGGGCCGGATGTTGATTCACGGGGTCACGATCGAATACCTGATGAGCGATGACCTCATGGAACTGGTTCGCGAGGAGCTGGGCTCCGAGGGCATCGACGTCCGCTGCGGGATGGACCCCAACTTTCCGATCACGATTCGGTTGGTCAAAACGCAAAAAGGCAACCAGGAAGAAAACCTCTGTTGGTTCCGGATCGTCTCGAGCTGCTCGGTGGAGGGTGGCAAGGATGAGGACGTCGAGTATATGGCCGCCCAGGACCGCGACATCGACATCGCCTGCACCTACGCCTTTAAGAGTTACCTGATCAAGCGCCTGCAGATCTCGGGCGGGAACGCCGATGGCGTTCGATGGAGCGACGTGGAGCCAATCCAGCAGCACGGCGCGGCCGCCGGCGAACACCCCGAGAAACTGCCGGCGCTACAAGTCTCCGAACAGGAAGCCCGCAAGGCCAGCGTGGGCCCGAAGGCGGAGACGCCACCGAAGAAGGGCAACACTAAAAAGGCGGACGGCGCCGCTCCTGGGCCGGCCAAGGAAGACTTCACCCCCGAGCATTTTAAGAATCCAGCCACCGGCGAGGAGATCAAGGGGGCCTGGGGAGCCCTTAACCAGGTCTATCCGGAGGGCACCAAGGCGAAATTGATCGAGCTCATCGGCCGGCCCATCGACGCTCTCACCCAGATGACCGTGGGCGACACGATGAAGGTCTGGGAGCACATCAACGGTCAGACCGGATCTGAGGCGCCCTACTAATGACCGCCATCGCCGAAGAGACCGACGATGACCTGAAGCGCCCGCAGCTTCGGACGCTTTTGGAGTATAAAAAATGGGTCCCGGAGATCGCGCACCAGCCTGAGTTCGGTGCTGAGCTGGGCGCCTGGATGCAAGGCCGCGCGATTGAGCGCAAAGACCTGGCTGAGCTGGTGCAGTGCAGCCCGGACACGATCAAAAAATGGCTCGAGGGCCAGGTCCCCAGCAAGAAGATGCAGCGAGCCCTGAAGGTTGCCGGCTTCCCGGGGACCGTCTACCACCGGCGGTGGACTCAGAGCCAGTTCGTTCGCGCCGAGCTGGTGGAGGTGAAGAACACCAAATGGAAAGAAGGCGACTTCGAAGGCCGCCAGTGGATCCAGAAATACTGCGTGACCTTGCGGGTCGAGAAGCAGACATGGTCTGGCCGCGGGAAAGCCCGCACCTGTCACACGGTGGTCGAGCAGGTGGAGTTCCTCTTTCCCACCCGTGTGTCGGACGTGATCAACATCGTCAGCAAGGACGAGGCGATCGGCAATTGGCAAACCTGCCAGGGCCTAAGTCACGCCCTGGGCGAGCCGGTGCTGCGCGGCCAAGCCGAGATCAACGGTGTGCTCGAGCCGGTCGAAAAGCGCGGCAGCTGGCGCCTGTTGAAGTCCTGGCAGCGCAAGTGCCTAACCAGCGAGATCACCATCGATTGCGAGCGCAGCCACTTGGCGCCAGGCCAACGCTACACCGCCCAGCAGTTGCTCGAGTTTCACGAACGGGCCTATCTCGACCGCAACCGCAAACGTGATGAGGCCGCCGAATTTGGAAAGCGAGCCCACAAGCTGGGAGAGGCCTGGCTGAAATTTCACAACCGCCAGGAAGTGGATGAGGCCGGCAACACCCGCGTCGATCGCATTTATTACCCGCATTGGTTCATGAATGGCGGGGACGATACCGACCTTTATTACGTCGAGCTTGAGGGCGAGGCCATCGAAGTGCAGAACGCGCTGCGGGCCCTCGAAAAGTTCATCGCGGTCAACGACCTGGAGATTGTCTCGACCGAGCTTTTGCTGGCGGATGTGGCCCTGGGCTTTGCCGGCCAGGTCGACTGTATTGCGCGTGACAGAGCCGGCGCTTTGATTTTTCTGGACTGGAAAACCAGTCGCGGCGTCTACCCAACAATGCTGATGCAGCTGGTGCTGTATGCCCGGCTTTACTGGCTCTGCTTTGGAGTGATGCCCGTCCGCGGTTATGTGATCCGCCTGGATAAAACCACCGCCGAGGTGGAGGTTGTGCCCGCGTTCGAGGACGCGGAAGAGCGCCAGGAACATATGGAGGCCGCCCTGTCTGCTGTCCATCTGCTCCGCTGGCAGAGCCGGACTGAACTCAAACTTGAGAACCTGAAGAAAGAGAGGGCCTCGAAGAATGGCCGATCTGAATAGTTTCACCTGCACCGCCAGGTTGGTGGAGAATCCGGAACTCCGGTACACGCCGCAGGGAAAGGCCGTCTGCAATATGCGCCTGGCCATCAATGGCGTGAAGGAAGATGACACCACCTGGCTGGGCGCTGTCGCCTGGGAGAGGACGGCCGAAACGGCCAACCAGTATCTCCAGAAGGGCGACAAGGTTGGACTCTCAGGACGCCTGCAAACGCGTCAATGGGAGACCCAGGACGGCCAGAAGCGTTCGGTGATCGAACTGGTGGTGACGAACCTGGCTCTCATCCAGCCCAAGAGGGACGGCCAGCAGGGTGGCCAGCAAGGCAACCAGCAGCAGCGCAGCCAGGGAAACCAGCAACGCAGCCAGGGCAACGGCGGGAACCAGCAGCGGGGAAACAGCCAGCCCAACCAGCGCCCCAACCAGCGCAACCAGCAGCCCTCCGGCTGGGGCAACGACGAGGGCCAGGGCGGCAACCCTGGATGGGGTTCAGGCGGATACGATGATCTTTCTGTCGATGAGATTCCGTTCTAATGGCTGTAAATAGCGACATTGAATGGACCGACACCACCTGGAACGCCATCACTGGATGCACCAAGGTGAGCGCCGGCTGCAAGAACTGCTACGCCGAGAAGCGGGCTGAGCGCAACCAGTTGCTTCACGATGGCCGCATTCGTAAAGCTCTGGCCGAGGGCAAGACCAACATCAAGCCCAATCGCTACGCAAACGGATTCCAGCTGACTCTGCATGAGGACCTCATCCAAAAACCGCTCTCGTGGACGAAGCCCATGCGGATCTTCGTGAACTCCATGAGCGACCTGTTCCACGAAAACGTTCCGCTCGAGTTCATTAAGCGCCTGTTTGAGGTGATGGAGAAGGCCCACTGGCACCAGTTCCAGATCTTGACCAAACGCGCCAAAAGACTCAGCGAGGATGCGGTTCATTTGAACTGGCCGTCCAACGTCTGGCAGGGTGTGAGTGTGGAGGACGCCCGGGTACTCGAGCGCATCGATCATCTGCGCCAAGTGCCGGCCGCGGTGCGGTTTCTCTCTCTCGAGCCCCTGCTGGGCCCCCTTCCCAACCTCGACCTCACAGGAATCCACTGGGTGATCGTTGGCGGCGAAAGCCAGGTCGGGGCCAGGCCGATGGACCCGGACTGGGCCCGCGACATTCGCGATCAGTGTGTGGCCGCCGGCGTCCCGTTTTTCTTCAAGCAGTTTGGCGGGGTGAATAAGAAGGCAGCTGGCCGCGAGCTGGATGGCCGCACCTGGGATGAGATGCCACGATGAGGAACATATCCTTCGATCCCGCCGGCGACGTAAATTGGATTTTCCATCCCCTGCCAAGGTTTTTGCAGTGGGAAATTCGCGCTGAACCAAAGCCTTGTTTCACGCCTCGGGAGGCAAACGAAGCCTACGAGAGAGACCGTCGGGAGCGCCAGAATAGGGGGAACTACTCCTTCTGGCCCTGGCTGGAGCGCCAGGCCGAGAGAACTCCCCACCGCGGGACCGCTATCTACTCACCAAAACTGAGAGGCAAGAAGTGACTAATTCCGCCCCCTCAAAACTCAAAGAGTGCTACGTCATGTTCCACACCTCGCTATTTCGGGATGGAATTTTGGTGCGGGCTATTCTTCGCTGGGAACGCTCGGTGGAGTGGTGGATGGCCCTCTGCTGCATGGCCCGAGAAAACAACCGCAAGGGAATCATCGGAACCCGTGAGGACGTGGTTCTGCTTCACCGGAATGAAATTGCAAATGACTTTCTAGATTTCTGCCTCGAGAAAAATTGGCTGGTCGAGGAGTCGGGCGTGCTCCGCCTGGTCGACCCTGATCGGTGGTATCGAGCACGCGCCAGAGATCCGCTGACGCAAAACGAGCAGAAGCAAAAACAGCGCGATGAGCAAAAGTCGGCGACCAAGAAAAAAACGCCGAAGCCCACACGCAAGGAAGAACCCGAGGCGATAGACACAGAAAGTTGTCCGCAAGATGTCCGCGACATGTCCGCAAGTTGTCCGCAAAAAAAACACCCTAAGCAAAGCAAAGCAAAGCCAAGCAAATCAAATCAAACCAAATCTAACCAAATCCAATCCAACCAAAGCCAAGGCCCCCTGCCCCCGGAAACCGGGGGTAACGCCGGCGGTGCGCCGGCGATGCTGGTGGCGGATTTTTTTGAAGTTGGTTTTTCGGTCTATCGGCAACTGGAGTCCGAGGAACCCAAGGACCACCACAAGCGCCAGTTGGCGGACATCCGAGAGCGCCACTGGGAGATCCCACTGGGGACCATCGCCGAGGCCATCAAGCAATGCGGCTTCAATGCCCAGCTCAAGGCCCGAGACTCTCCCTGGGGTTTGTTCTTAAAAACCATCGACGAATTCGTGGAGCAAGCCCACCAAAAGGCCTCCACCAAAGAAGTCGAGGATCGTTACTACCAGCGAATGGCCGCGCTGAGCCAGGATGAGGAGGACTGATGGAGCTGGTTTCCCACGCAATCGCTACGATGGTTGGCCCCAGCAAGCTTCTGGGCCAAGAGGGCAAGCAAATCTCTGGCCGGGAACCTCAACCGTGGCCGAACGACCGGTTGGTGAAATGCCTCAGCTGCGGTTTTTATTCCCAGCCTGGCAACGCGGACGGCGGCGAATGGATTTGCCAGAACCAGAATTGCGGTCAATCCACGCTGTTCGGCTTCGAACGTGCTGGCTGCGTCCAATGCGGCACAGAGATCCGTGGCCATCGGCGCGGTAAATGGGTCCACTGGGGAGCTTGTTTCAAATGTGACCCGGCAGAAGCCAAGCGCCTGGCAGACGTCAACCAGCATCACAACCGCCAGGAAAAGCGCGAGAAAAGCCTGCAAATGCAGCTCAAAATTCAACGCGAGGCGGCCGCAGAGTGTCTCGGCAAGCGGCCTGCCTGCAAGGTGAAAAAGAAAAGCGACCCGGAGAAGCCCTTTTGCCGCGCCTGCAAGGGGGGGATTGATGCCTGAGCCGAGCCGGGACGTGAAGGCAACCGGCAACGGTCCCTTCGAGCCCTGTCCCGTCTGCGGAGCAGAATCCGAGGTCGAAACCTACCAGTCGTTCCGGCCTGGCTTCGCGGTCACCCAGTGGCGCTGTCCCAATGCAACCAAACGGCTCACTAAGATGCAGATTGCCTTCGGCAAAAAGCTCAGGGAAGGCACACACCCTATGCACAAAATTGAGAAAGAAATTGGAGAAAACGAAATGCCCTGCTTAACCGATTCTCAGCGACAAAGTATCCGGACAGAATGCCTTGCAGCTGGTATCAGTCAGAAACGCTTTTGCGAATTGTATTTGAGCATTCCCTACGGTTCTTTCACCTCGTATATGACTGGCTCACCGCTTCCTCAGGACCGCTTAGATGAAATACAGGATGGCTTGAGCAAATTAATCAAACGGAATGCCGACCAGGCCGACCAGGCCCCCGACCTCACTCAAGATGTTCTCGCCGCAAACGAACGCCAGCACCAGACTCATGGCGAAACTGAAGAGGAGCCCGAGGATATTCGTGGCCTGGTGGAAACTCCCGCGGCCGCTGAGCAGCACGTTCAGCAGCTGCAAGCCGCAGAGCAAGAGGTGCAGCAGATGAAGGCGGACACCAAAGTCCTGGAGATGCTTCAGAACTTGGCGCCTGCAAAAATCGAAATTTCGCCGGGTGACCTACTCGACCAGGCGGTGGCCATTATCCGCCAGTTTCCGGAGGATGACCGTTTTCAAGTCCTCGAGATCGCCCGTCAGGAAGAGAAGCTCGAGCAAATGCAGGCTGACTTCCGGGCCCGGCTCAGGGGTGAGGCAACGTTTTGAGGATCCTGGCTATCGACCCAAGCCTGAGTAGCACCGGCTTGGCCCTGCCAGACCGCTCTACCCGAGCCTTGCGGCCCAAGAAGCTGGATGGCGCCGCTCGGCTCTGCTGGCTGCGCGAGCAGCTGGTACAGGTGGTGCGCGAGGTGCGTCCGGATGTGGTGATGTTGGAAGGCTATTCCTTCGGCAGCAAACAGGGCTCCCACCAGATCGGGGAGTGGGGCGGCGTCCTGCGCCTGGCGCTCTGGGAGATGGATCTCCCGGTTGTGTTGGTGCCCCCGTTCAACTTGAAGCAGTGGGTGACCGGGCATGGCCATTCCGACAAGAAAAATGTGAAGCAAAGCATCCTGGAACGTTCCGGACGCACGTTTCCCACCGAGGATGAAGGCGAGGCTTTTGCACTCGGTGATATGGCATACGCCTACATTGGCCAACCTGGCATGGCAATCCCGGTCGCGCACCGCGATGCCTGGGCAAAGATTGAGTGGACTCCTGCAATGGTGCAGGCACACGTAAGATCAGGCCTTTAGGCAATTCTGAGAGGACCAAACGATGACCGAACTGCCCCGAAATCTGCACATACCCGAGCCGGTGATGCTGCTTCTCCAGGCCGAGGACCGGATGGGTGACCACTGGTCTGAAGCCTCGACCTACGCCCGGCAAAGCATGTGGCAAAACCTGCACTATCGCGCCGACAAGGTGCGTGAGTATTACGGACTACCGACCAACGGCGTGCCTAAGCCTGACCACGAGTTCTAACAGCCCATGAGAACTACGAGAGATGACATAAAGCAGTGGCTCAATCAGCGACCAGAGGGGGCAACCCATATGATTGTCTTCTGCGACACCTTCGACCACGAGGACTTCCCCGTCTACGTTATGCCTGGCGAGAATATCCGGGCCCGACTGGACGCGGCCCAGGGCAACCCTATGCAGAGGCTGATGGAAGTCTACAACTATGCGCTGCCGCTCGAGGACCAACTGAACGAGCGCCGCGCCTATAACCTGTAAGGACTGCAATGCAAATCGAGCACAATAACGCTAGAGTTAACACGCAGATTAAGGAAGACCGTGTGTGCGTCACCGTGACCCTGGAGGGCAAACTGATGTCTCAGATGCGCCTCAAGGCCGACCAGGCCGAATCCGTGGCTATGCAGATGTTGCTCTGTGCCACCGAGCTTCGTGGCAAAGCATCTAATCCAAAATGAAAGGACTGTGATAAACGTGATCCGAGAAAGCGAACTCACTAATGCTGAGCGCGAGAGTATGCTCAAAGAAGCCCGCAAGCGCGCCGAAGGCTGCGACGCCATTCATCGCGACACGGGGCAGAGTTACGACGAGAAACTGGGCCGGTGGAATCGACATCGTTACCGGAGGCTTCCCCTGCTCCGAGAGTTTCTCTTCCCCGAACTGGACCGCGAAGGCTTGCTGCTGGTTCTCAAGACCGATGATAAGACTGAGGCGCCATGAGCGATAGCGATCTCTACGGAAATCTGCTCGCCATCAAAGACCGTTATTGCCTGCGCTTTTTGGTGCAGATCCAGAACGGCCACGGAACCAAGGCATGTGACTCCTTTGAGACCCGGGAGCAGGCCGAGGAGGCCGCCGACAAACTTGTAAAGCTTGGGTGGTCAGTTGCCATCGTCAAGAGGCTGGATACACTGCTGCAGATGCGCGGCAAGAATCCCCCCGCAAAAATCTCGGGCAGCCAGCGGTTGCGCAAGGTTAAGGCCAAATTCCAAGCCGACCATATCAATGTGAGAGGACCTGACCATGACCGAGTCTGAGGAGCAAGCCTATTTGCAGGGGAAGCGCCAGGCGGCCCTGGAGTTGATGCAATTATCGCTGAGCATGGTCGGCCGTGAGCATATCACCGATGCCCAAAAACTGGAGTGTGAGCGGGCCGAGACCGTTCGCAAGCTTCGTGAAATTTGTGAGATCCACGGCGATAACGACTGGGAGGACAACTTCCACCTGGCCGACGTGCTGGAGCGCCACCTCTTCGACCACCTGGAGGAATGCCCTGACGAGTTGGACCCTAGGGAGTTGGCCGAGGCAGTCGGTGGCGAGTATCAGTCAGTGGTCAGGGCCGCCGCACTAGTGACCGCTCAAGCCTGCCTATTTAAGTCCGGCTTCAGAGACCATGGTGAATTTCAGCGCTCGTTCGTCCAATTGGTTGAGGCCATGGACGAATGGCGAAAGGGAGCAGTTGGCCAACGAGCGCTGGGCCCGCGAAAAAGACTATGAGACGGACGCCTTCGGAAAGCGCAAATGGAATCGCTCCGCCGGCACCGCCAAGGGCTCCGGCCTGGCCGAGAAGCAGCTGCTCTTGCTACCCGAGCGCCTGGCGCTCGAGCTCCAGCGAGACGGCTGGGACGGCAAAGAAAAAGGTTGGTGGCTGAGGTCTCAGGTCGTCTGGCACAAGGGCGGCGGGAATGGCGAATCAGCAAAGGACCGGCCGAGCCGCAACCATGAGATGGTCTACATGTTCACCAAGGCCCACCGCTACTTTTACGATGACTACGCTGTGCGCCAGAACATGCGGATTGATGAGGAGGGCTGGATCTATGGCGCCAAACTGCCCACGGTTTGGAAAATCAATTCCACCTCCTCAAAATCTGGCCACCCAGCGACTTTCCCTCCGGAGCTCCCGCGGCGAGGCATTCTTTTGGGCAGTAGCTGTCTGGGTTGCTGTCCGGAGTGCCTTTGCCCTGTGTTGCCCACCTATGTCAAAAGGCAGACGCCCGATCTCGAGGCGCAGCGGCGCGCCGGCGGCAACGCTCAAGGCGAGTATCATGGCAAGGCACGGCGGGACTATAGCAAGAGCTTGAGCCAAGACCCCAGTGAGATGAAGAACCGAAAGCTCAAGTCCATGCGGCCGGTGAAGCTGGTGGGCGGTCGCCCAAGCTGCAGGTGCCTGACCAGGCTCGACCAGGCCGTGCCATGTCGGGTGCTCGACCCGTTCTCCGGAGAAGGCACAACCGGCGATATGGCCCTGGCTAACGGGCGCTTTTATACCGGGCTCGAGCTCAACCCGAAAGACGTGGAATTCCAACTGCGCACCCTCGGGCCGCGGGCGGAACAATGGCGCGTGACCTTCGGGCAGGAGCCCGGTAGGCACCGGCAGAAATTCTCTCGACTCTCCTACGCGCTGGCAGGCAAGTTAGGAGCAAGATGAACAAACACGATATGGCCAAACTGCGCAATGGTGCGCGCGGTTTCGGCATGATCCTTCGCAGGGATCAGAATGAGATGGATAAATCGGTCAAGCTTTCGCCCACTGACCGGCAATATATCCAGAAAGTCCGCTCTGGCCTTCTTGAACTGCTGGCCAGCGACAAAGAACGACTCGAGCAACGCCTAGACCTCTCTCAGACGGAATACGCGAAAGCTCTCGAGGACAACTTCGACATCCAACTGGAGATGTTTAGCGAGGATGGCAAGCCCACCACGCCTCTGGACGCAAACGGCAAGATGATTCCCACGAAGAGGAATTTTGACGGCGATCCCAATTACCCGGAGCCTGGTGACGGCGGCGGTGTGGGTGACGCCGGCGAGCAGCTCGAGCTCGGCGCCGACAGCGCGGTCGACAAACTCGCGGAAACCATCACCGACCTGGTGGTCGGAAAAGGCCCCGAGGCAGTGGAGCAGCTGACCGAAGGCCTCAAGCAAATCACCGGGCAAGAAACTCCCGAGCCCAGCAACGAATGGTCAGTTAAACCGGACGTTCCGGAGGCTGTGCAGGTCGGCCTGGTCGGGCACGTTGCCAACAAAAAGACCCGGGCTGAAGCCATCAAGCTGGTTTGCAAGGCCACTGGCCAGCCGAAGCTGGTGATTGAGGGCCACTTCGACAAGTTGGTGGAAAAGGGCGCGATTGCAATGAATGGTCGCACAGCCTACATTCCCGACAAGTCGGCGGCGCCGCCGGCGCCCGAGCCCGCCCCTCAGACGTCCATTCAGGAGATGATCCTGCGCGAGCTCCGCGAGGGGAAGACCGACATCGAAGTGGTCATTTCCAACGTGATGTTCCAGTCGGACGCTGAACGCGGCGTGATCAGCCGGGTTCTCATGGATATGTGCGACAATGGCCTGGTTGACGAACTGCCGGACGGCCGCTGGGTAGCCGCTGAGCCGAGCGACGTGCCCACCGAGGAAGTGATTGTCGGCGACGATGCTCCTGTGGAAGCAGTGGAGAAAACCGTGGTGGCCGCCATCAAGGAGAGGCTGAAGGAGAAGAAAGGCGACCGCGAGACCATCATTGAGTCGGTTTCGATGGAGCTCCAGATCCCGGCCCACCAGGTGGAGCAGGAGTGGAAAACCATGGTCTTCGCCGGCTTTGTGCGCCG
>JACCDT010469452.1_pt1 | contig 29253 bp, 28 predicted proteins | sample 7446291 | NCBI WGS metagenome assembly JACCDT01 (sample SAMN15323446, study PRJNA562643) | freshwater metagenome | isolation source: river surface water | place: USA:Blue River Watershed | collected 2017-08-17 | reverse complement strand
TGTTGAGAGGAATTTTGTGCCTAAAAGTAAACGCGATTATTACGAAGTGCTTGGTGTTGCCAAAGGTGCCAGTGATGAGGAGCTGAAAAAGGCTTATCGGAAAATGGCGATGAAGCATCACCCTGATCGCAATCCCGATAGTAAAACGGCGGAAGCGCAATTTAAAGAAGTTAAAGAGGCTTACGAAACCCTTACGGATCCAAACAAGCGTGCTGCGTATGATCAATACGGTCATGCAGGGGTAGATCAATCGAGTGGTTTCGGCGGTGGCGGCTTTGGCGGCGGTGGTTTTGCCGATGCCTTTGGCGATATCTTCGGCGATATCTTCGGCCAAGGCGGTGGACGTCAGTCAGGACCGCAAGTATATAAAGGCGCTGATTTACGTTACAACATGGAGATCACTCTCGAGCAGGCCGCTGAAGGATATACCACGCAAATTCGTGTGCCGAGCTGGAGTGATTGCAAACCATGTCATGGAACGGGTGCTGAACCCGGTAGCAAAGCTGAGAGATGCACTACTTGTGATGGTCATGGTCAGGTTCGTGTTCAGCAAGGCTTTTTCTCAATGCAGCAAACTTGCCCTAAGTGTCGCGGTACAGGTGAGTACATTCCGAAGCCATGCAAAACTTGCCATGGCAGCGGTAAACATAAAGAACAAAAAACACTCGAAATCAAAATCCCTGCGGGTATTGATGATGGTATGCGCGTGCGCTCCGTTGGTAACGGCGAGCCAGGTGTGAATGGTGGGCCATCTGGCGATCTTTATGTAGAGGTGAGAGTAAAACCCCATAAAGTGTTTGAACGTGATGGCAGTGATTTGCATGTACAAATGCCGATCTCTTTTGCTACTGCGACGATTGGTGGCGATATTGAAGTGCCAACGCTGTCAGGGCGTGTCGAGTTTCCAATTCCTGAGGGTACGCAGACTGGCAAAACATTCCGTTTACGTAACAAGGGGATTAAAGGTTTGCGCTCCACCATGGTAGGTGATCTCTTTGTGCACGTTGCCGTTGAGACCCCCGTCAAGCTGACTGATGAGCAGAAAAAATTACTGCAAAAGTTTGATGACAGCTTGAAGTCAGGTGGCGATAAACACAACCCCCATCAAAAGGGTTGGTTTGACGGCGTCAAGAGTTTTTTTAGTTAACAGTAGCTCAAGCTTATCCAGCAAAGCCATGTTCGGGTCCGGGGAATTTTCCGGATTTCACTTCTCGAACATAGGCTTTGACTGCCGCCTCAATTGAGGCGTGACCATCCAAAAAGTTTTTGACAAACTTCGGTGGTTTTCCAGGGCTAATGCCCAGCATATCTTGTAGTACTAATACTTGGCCAGAGCAATCTGCCCCTGCGCCAATTCCAATGGTAGGGATTGCAAGTGATTCGGTAATGAGCTTGCCCAATGAAGAGGGAATTGCCTCGAGAACAATCATTTGTGCACCAGCTTGCTCGCAAGCAATGGCTTGCTCAAGCATGAGGCTTGCAGCATCTTTTGATTTGCCTTGGACCTTGTAGCCACCCAGAATATGAACGGACTGAGGGAGCAAACCTAGGTGTGCACAAACTGGAACGCTGCGTTCCACTAAATATTGAATGATGTCGATTTGCCAATCACCACCTTCAAGCTTCACCATATCAGCACCAGCACGCATCAGCTTTGCCGCTGAATCTAATGCTTGAGCAGGATCACCATAGCTGGCAAAAGGAAGATCGGCAATGATGAACGCATGAGAGTTGGCGCGGGCTACGCATTCGGTGTGATATGCCACCTGCTCAACAGTAACTGGTGTGGTGCTCGAGTGCCCTTGGATCACATTACCTAAGGAGTCCCCGATGAGGATAGTTTCAACCCCGCAGCGATTTAACAAGGCTGACATAGTTGAATCGTATGCCGTCAGCATAGAAATTTTTTCACCCTCAGCACGCATGGAGAGGAGTTTAGAAATCGTAATTGGCTTTTCGCCTTGCAAGTAACCCATTACGTAATTTTAATGAATTAATGCGATGATTGGCTATAAACGTTTTGTTCACCGCAATTACAGTTCCGGCAAGCGAGTTTTTCAATGCGCTGATCAGCCACATTGGGTAAATAGGCCTTCAATTCACCCCAGTTGGGTAAAAAGAAATCTGGAGCAATTTCTAGTAAAGGTAGTAGGACAAAAGAGCGCTCAATGATTCGGGGGTGGGGAATGGTGAGTTCAGTATCTGTTTGGGATACGCCTTCGAATGCCAGAATGTCCAAATCAATCGTGCGGGGTGCATTAGCGTAAGGGCGCTCACGGCCAAACTCTTGCTCAACCGCTTGGCAGACATGCAATAAGCCGTAGGGACTTAATTGCGTTTCAATTTCAATTACGGCATTGATATAGTCGCCACCAGTGGCTTGAAAGGGTGCGCTTTGGTAGAAGCAGCTTTTGGCCAGGATTTGGAGTTCACAGCGCTGCGCAAGGCACACGATCGCATCCGTAATGAGCTGACGTGTGTCACCGATATTGCCACCAAATCCAATAAAAGCTCGAGCCATGCTTATTCCAAACGAAAGAAAAGTACACGAAACTACCGAATCTACTTTACTGAATTTTTCTCAAGTCTGCTTAGTCTGCTGCACCTTCAGTGGGCGCGGCTGATTTGGCCTTTCTGCGGCGCCGGCGTTTTGCAGGGGCGGCGCTATTACCAGTCTCGTTTTTGACACTAGCCATCAAGGCTTCCTGCCCTGCTGGATCGCTTGCAATGAAACTGGTCCACCACTCGCCTAGTACCGGGTTTTTTTCTCCTGTGGCACAGCGCAAGAGCATAAAGTCATAACCCGCTCTAAAGCGGGGGGATTCAATGAGGCGATAAGGGTAGCGTCCGACACGCTTTTCAAAGCGGGGTTGCATAGACCAGATTTCTCGCATATCACTTTCAAAGCGGCGCTGGATCACCATGCCGTTACTTTGGCTAGCAATGGTCTCATCCATTGCATCATGGAGTGCGGGAATGTTGGAAATTCCTTTAGCGATATTCTTTTTCCAGTTACCTAGGAGGTCTGGCCAGAGCAAAGTCGCAAACAAGAAGCCAGCTGACACGCTTTTGCCCGATTGAATGCGTTGATCGGTATTGGCGAGGGCAATGCGAACAAAATCATTTGCTTCTTTAGAGTCTGCACTTTGATCCAAGATGTGATCAAGTAAAGGTAGAAGGCCGTGGTGCAGTCCTGCATCTTTCAGGCCTTGAATCGCAGCCCATGAATAACCGGACATGAGTAGCTTGAGGATTTCATCAAACAGGCGAGCCGATGGAACATCATGAATCAGCTTGCCCAATTTGGCGATAGGCGCACGTGTTGCGGTATCTAAAGTAAAGCCTGTTTTAGCGGCAAAACGAATAGCGCGCAGCATTCGGATAGGATCTTCGCGATAGCGCTTAGCAGGATCACCAATCATGCGCAGAGTTTTCTTCTGCATATCAGCCATGCCGCCGTGATAGTCGAGAACAGTCTCGGTAGCGGGGTCGTAGTACATCGCATTGATGCTGAAATCTCTGCGTGCGGCATCTTCATGCTGACTGCCCCAAACGTTGTCACGCAGAATGCGGCCATTCTCAGCCATATGCTCGCCGGCGTTCTCTAATAGGGCTCTGAAGGTCGATACCTCAATGATTTCAGGTTGGCCTTTGCCAAAGAAAGTCACATGCACAATCTGAAAGCGACGACCAATCAGGCGAGCTTTGCGGAATAGTTTTTGTACTTGCTCTGGTGTGGCATTGGTTGCTACATCAAAATCCTTGGGACCAATGCCTAAGGCTAAATCTCGAACTGCGCCACCGACAATAAAAGCATCATAGCCAGCCTGCTGCAAGGTCTGGGTGACCTTCACGGCATTTTTAGAAAGCAAATGCGGGTCAATGCGGTGTGATTTTTTAGGAATACGTTTTGGTGCGCCAGAGGTATGGGCTGCAGTATGTCGGACCATGGGGTCACGACGCAAAATGCGTTTAATAAATTTGGTAATCATGCAAACAGTTCAAGTATGGGCCAGTGACGTTTTGAGGCTTCATCACGTAGGCGAGCGTCTGGATTGGTAGCAATAGGATTGCTGACTTTTTCCAGGAGAGGTAAATCGTTCATAGAGTCTGAATAAAAATAACTTTGTGGCAATTGATCTAATGCGAGCTTTTGAGTAGAGAGCCAATCATGTACGCGTTGAATTTTCCCTTCTCGAAAACTCGGAATACCTTTGACTTCACCCGTGAAGTTGGCAAGAGGGTTATCTCCCACAGTAGCGGGTTCAGTAGCCACTAAATGCTCGATGCCAAAACTTTCCACGATGGGTCTGGTCACAAAGCTGTTGGTTGCAGTAACAACGCAGCAAAGATCGCCGGCATCTTGGTGTCGCTTGACGAGATCAATTGCCTGTTGACGGAGTTGACCAGTAATCACCTCCTTCATAAAAGCGTCATGCCACTCTTTGAGTTGAGCGCGAGAATGCTCCGAAAGCGGCTTCAAAGCAAAGCGCAAAAACTCCTGGATATTGAGCTTGCCATCTTTGTAATCTTGATAGAAGCGTTCATTTTGCTGCGCATAGTATTTGCTATCCACTACGCCAATGCGTGCCAAAAACTGGCCCCATTCGTAATCGCTATCGCAGGGGAGAAGAGTGTGATCTAAGTCGAACAGTGCTAATTGGGTCATTAATATTTATTTTGGCTGCAAGAGCTCTCTTACAAGAGGCAAAGTGACAGCACGTTTTGTTTCTAGTGAATAAGCATCCAAAGCATCAATCAAGGCCATCAGGTTAGGCATATCGCGATAAAAGCGATTTAACAACCAAGGTAATACATCTGGCGATAAAACCAAGCCACGCGCTTGCGCTGCTTGTTGTAATGCTTCTATTTTCTCATCATCGCCCAAAAGGTGAGTTTGAAAGACCAAACCCCATCCCAGGCGTGTGCGAAGGTCTTCTCTGAGCTTTAAGGCACTAGGAGCGGCATTGCCTGCCATGAAAATATGGACTGCCTTGCTACCCTGAATGGCATTCAGAATACGAAATAAGGAGGCTACTAAGCGCTCATCGAGTCGATCTACATCATCAACCGTAATGACCGACGGTGTATCGCTCGTGCATAGGGCGGAGAGGCTTTCCTCTAGGCGTACCCAAGAAATGGGCTCATTTGGGGTGAGGGGAAAGTGTTTTAGCCCCAGTTGCTGAGCGGCATCGCTAATGGCGCTGAGTAAATGGGTGCGACCAGAACCTGCTGGTCCCCACCAATAGATCCAGCGTTGATTCAGCGGATTCTCGCTAGCTTCTCTTGGGGCATGTATTTCCCAGGATTTAGCTAAAGCCAACAAGGCAGAGTGCAGTGCTAGATTTTCTCCGGCTAAAAAATTACTTAAGCTGGGTTTAGGCGTATGACCAATGTCGAGCGCAAACTGTTTTGGGAGTGAAGAGCTATTCATTGCTGCGCAAGCTTACTTTTGATACCACGAACTTTGCGTATAGCGCGACCAGCCATATTGCAGAAGCACTAAGCCTACTGCGCTCGTCGGTAATGCAAGTAAGACGCCAAAGAAACCAAATAATTTTCCAAACAGTAGCAATGCAAAGAGCACGGCAACTGGATGAAGACCAATACGCTCGCCCACTAGGCGGGGCGTAAGGAAGAAGCCTTCAATAAATTGCCCTAGTCCATACAGCACCAAAACGCCAATGATTGCGCCACCAGGCCCAAACTGTAAAAGGGCTGCAAGGATTGCCAAGGTGAAGCCTAGCGTAATACCAATATAGGGAATCACAATCATCAGTGCGGTGAAGACGCCTAATGCCGCCGCACCTTTAATACCAATCAGACTTAAGCCAACGCTATAAAAAACAGACATGATGGAAATCACGATCAGCATGCCTCGAAGATATTGCGATAGCAGGCCATCCGCATGCATGGCTAAATGATGAATGGTTTCTTGCGCACGCAGTGGCACAACTTTTCTGACTAGCTGAAAAAAGTGATCCCAATCGATCAGCAAATAAAACATCACAAACAAAATCAGGACTGCGTTTACAAAGCCAGCAATCACAGAACTGCCTGATGTCAGAACTGTCTCCAGCGTGGATGACATGAGGGCATCAGAATTGTCGTTAAAGTGATCGGTAATCTTTTGGGTGGCACTAGTTTTGAGGGTGCCCCAATCCACATTGATGTGAAATTCGCTTAACTTGGGCCCAAGCCAAGATTGGGTATTTTGGATCCAAGTTGGAAATTGAGCCTTGATGAGGGGGATTTCAGTTTTAAGAAGGGTAATAAAGAGGGTCAAAATCGAAAATACGACCGCCAAACCAATAATCATGGCAATCCCAGCTGCTGCTGCACGGGGTAGGCGATGCCTCTCAAGCCACAAGCAAACTGGGCGCAGGGCATAAGCCAGAATAAATGCGGTTAAAAAAGGGGTAAAAATTTCAGCCATCGTGCTCGAATCCTCTAGAATTCAATGATTCTACCGACCAAGTAACGTTTTTTACTAATCTTCTATCCCTGACATGAACTCATCTACCAATTCTTCCTCTAAAGGCCTTTCCTACCGTGATGCTGGTGTCGATATCGACGCTGGAGATGATTTGGTAGATCGTATTAAGCCTTTGGCTAAGAAAACCATGCGCGAAGGCGTATTGGCTGGGATTGGAGGCTTTGGCGCCCTGTTTGAGGTGCCAAAGCGCTACAAAGAGCCAGTATTGGTATCTGGTACGGATGGCGTTGGTACAAAACTCAGATTAGCTTTTGAGTGGAATCGTCACGATACGATTGGCCAAGATTTAGTAGCAATGAGCGTGAACGATATTTTGGTGCAGGGTGCTGAACCCCTCTTTTTCTTGGATTACTTTGCTTGTGGCAAGCTTACTGTAGATACTGCGGCAACTGTAGTTGGCGGGATTGCTAAAGGTTGTGAGTTATCTGGTTGTGCACTCATTGGTGGTGAAACCGCTGAGATGCCTGGTATGTATCCTCCAGGTGAATACGACTTAGCTGGCTTTGCTGTTGGTGCAGTTGAAAAATCCAAAATTATTACGGGTGCCACGATTGCTCCGGGTGATGCTGTTTTAGCAATCGCTTCAAGCGGTGCTCATTCCAATGGTTATTCATTGGTTCGTAAAATCATTGAGCGTGCCGGTGCAAAGCCAAGCGATGATTTAGGTGGCCGTCCTTTGGGTGATGTTGTGATGGCTCCTACACAAATTTATGTGAAGCCACTGTTAAAGCTGATCAACGAAATGAATGTGAAGGGCATGGCTCATATCACTGGTGGCGGTTTAGTGGATAACGTGCCTCGTGTACTTCCAGAAAATACACAAGCTGTCTTACATCGCGATAGTTGGCAAATGCCAGAGCTCTTCCGCTGGTTGCAGATGAAGGGCGGCGTTGCTGATGCAGAAATGGTGCGCGTATTTAATTGCGGTATTGGTATGGTGGTGATTGTGTCCGCTGATCAAGCAGATACTGCAATTCAATCGCTTAAGGCAGAAGGTTTACATGCGTGGACTGTTGGTGAGGTTGTAGAGCGTCCTGCTGGCGCACCGCAAACAATCGTTATTTAATACACAGCAAGCCTATTTTTTTAGGCTTTGCTGGCAGTACTCGATGGCTGCTTTTAGCTCGTCTGGATTAAAGGGGTCAAATGTTTTTCTTCCAGCGATCGCACGCAACCAAGTCAATTGCCGTTTACCAAGCTGTCGAGTGGCTGCTAGAGCTTTGTAGCGCATTTCGATTTGATCTACCTCTCCTGATAAATACTCCCAAACTTGTCGATAGCCTACTGAGCGAATAGCTGGAAGGTCAGCATGCAGGCCTGGATTTTTTCTTAGCAGTTCAACTTCTTCTAGCAATCCTCCGGCAAGCATTTCATCAAATCGTCTTTCTAGATTCTGATGCAAACGTGAACGATCACTTGGCTCTAGTGATACAAGATCAATCCACTCTGGAATGGCTGACCCTTCTCTACCATCTTCGCTCGGTGAATCAGCCAGAAGTTCCGACATCGGTTTGCCAGTAATCTCATGAACCTCTAGAGCACGTTGCACACGTTGAGAGTCATTCGGCTGTAAACGTGCGGCAGTAATGGGGTCAACTTTAGCTAGTTCGGCATGCATTGCAGGCCAGCCAATAGCTTTACCTTGCACATCTAGGCGGGCGCGAATCTCTGGATCTGCTGGGGGCAGGGAAGAGAGGCCGTATGCCCAAGCTCGCCAATACAGCATCGTGCCGCCCACAACAACAGGAATATTTCCACGATTACGAATTTCTTCACAGAGTCGCTTGGCATCATTTGCGAAGCGCGCTGCAGAATAGGATTCAGTGGGTTCTAAGATATCAATCAGGTGGTGCTGAACAGACGCTTGCTCTGCTTTGCTTGGTTTGGCGCTACCAATATCCAGTCCGCGATATACCAAGGCAGAATCCATGCTGATTAGTTCAACGGTTTGACCAATGGATTTGGCATGCTCTGCAACAGCCATTGCGAGATGGGTTTTGCCTGCGCCTGTAGGGCCAACAATACATAGTATGGGTGGCTGATCAGATGAATGCGTAGGCTGAATGTGAAGTTCAGTTTGCATACCGCATTATAGGAATGAAATGTCTCGATCTGTATTGCTAGCCTGTTAATATCCTTGCAACTAATACATGGAGCACGATTTGATCGATACCTTATTGCAGTTAGGCGACCTACTGTTGCACATTGATCGTCATTTAGACGTGGTGATTCAGCAATACGGCTACTGGGCCTATGGTTTGCTCTTCGCCATCGTGTTTGCGGAAACCGGTTTAGTGGTTGCTCCGTTTTTGCCGGGCGACTCATTGCTGTTTATTGCGGGAGCCTATTGCGCTACTGAACATTTCAACTTGTGGACGCTTTGCATTGGTTTATTGATCGCCGCGATTGCTGGTAATACCGTGAATTACTTTATCGGCCGCTGGATCGGCGAAAGAATTTTTAGCAGTCAATCACGCTGGATTGATCAGGCAGCCTTGCGGAAGACACATTCTTTTTATGAGAAGCATGGTGGTAAAACAATCATCGTGGCGCGCTTTTTGCCGATCATTCGTACCTTTGCCCCTTTTGTTGCCGGCGTCTCAGCAATGAATTTTTCGCGCTTCCAGTTATTTAACGTGACTGGTGCGCTCTTGTGGGTCTTTGGTTTGGTGATTGCTGGCTACTTCTTTGGCAACATTCCGATCATTCGTCAAAACCTCAATGTGATCGTGTTGATTGGTATTGGCGCTGCGGCTATTCCAATCGTACTGGCGGCTCTCTACAAAATATTTCAACGTAAAAAGAAATAAAGAGTAAGAGGAGTCAAGCGGCTATCTCTTGAGAGATAGCCCTGGTCCTAATTAATGCAGCTTGGTTTGACTCTCTAGAGTGGCGATATGTTCGCGAATGTCTGCTGCATCTTCTGCGCCAGGCATCTCGCTTAAGTAGCGATGTAGATCTGCTATTGCAGGGCGAACATACTCCAATTGCGCAAAGATCAAGCCACGATCACGAATCTCTTCGGTTGAGTCTGGCAGCAAGATCACTAGTCGCTCTTGAATTCCTAGAAGACGCTCCCAGCGCTCATCTTCTGAATAGATCATTTTGAGATTTCTCATAAAGCGCGAGAGAATTTCTCGAGAACTAGAGGCGCGCAAGAAAATATTGAGCGGCAAGCTGAGCTCGCCGCGATAGCCTTTAGCATCCAAATATGGATCGAGCATTTCTTGAAGTTGATTTTTCGAGAGGGAATCGCCATTTAAGGGATCCATGATGATTTCACCCTGCTGCAAGGAGATGCGCATCATAAAGTGATTGGGGAAGGACACTCCGCGAATATTCAAACCAATTTGTTGTCCGAGCTCCATCATCAAGATGGCCAATGAGATTGGTATGCCGCGGCGACTCTCAATGATCTGATGAAGATAAGAATTCTCAGGCGCGTAAAAGTCATTCGGGTTCGGACCAAAGCCTAGCTCGTTATAAAAGAAATGCTTGAGCAACTGCAGGCGCTGAATCGGTGGTGTATCTGAAGTAATGCGTTGCTTGAGTCTGTTGCCCCACTGATCAATCTGATCAAGCACTCCCTGGACATCGAGGTTAGGGTAGGCGTGTTGCGCAACCGCTATTGCTGCCTCGGTTAAGGGAAGGTTTTCGTCCTCAGCAACGAGGGATGTGAAATAGTCGAGTTGTTGTGTTGGCATAAAAGCTATTTTGCATGACGTAGGAATTTTTGCCAGCGGATGCCAACAAGCCCTAAAGCTGCAAAATAAACTACTGCAGCAGCAGCTAGCCAGGCAGCCAGTAATCCAACACGAATCCAGGGGGTTGATTGCAGTGCAATCCAATCATGCGCAGTAGCGGCGTAATACAAGAGGAATGCAAAAGGAATTAGGGCGAGCAAGAGTTGACCCAAATATTTGAACCATGCAGAGCTAGGTAGGGCGCCACGGCGATGCAGACCTACCCACAGTAGTGCAGCATTGAGGCAGGCACCAGCACCAACCGAGAGTGCAAGTCCAGCATGCCCAAGCCAGGGAACAAAAACCAAATTGGCTAATTGAGTTGCCACCAAGACTAGCAGGCCAATCTTGACTGGTGTGCGGATATCTTGGCGCGAGTAGAAGCCAGGAGCCAAGATCTTCACCAAAATGAGGCCGATGAGTCCAACACCATAAGCGGCTAGGGCACGCTGTGTCATCAACACATCTAAGGCATTGAATTTACCGTAGTGATACAGAACTGCTGCCAGTGGCTCGCCAAAGATAAAGAGCGCAATAGCGCAAGGTGCTGCCAGTAAAAAGGTCAACTGCAAGCCCCAGATTAAGAGTTCGCCAGCGTGCACCAAATCATTTTTTGCATTTGCTTTACTCAAGCTTGGTAGTAAGACCGTTCCAAGCGCAACTCCCAAGAGTGCTGTTGGAAACTCCATCAGGCGATCAGCATAGGAGAGCCAAGATACGCTGCCCGCTTGTAGTCGAGAGGCAATGTTGGTGTTGATGATGAGTGAAATTTGGGCAACTGAAACTGCAAACACCGCAGGCCCCATTAATTTCATGACGCGCCTTGCGTCTGGGTTGTTGATGGCAGATTTAATTGCACCTGGCAAAAGGCCAACTCTCGGTAACAAGCCTAGGCGCGAAAGTGCTGGTACTTGGATTGCAAGCTGCAAAAATCCGCCCAAGAGTACGCCGATGCTCAGGGCGTAGATCGGCTGCTCAAGATGGGGCGCTAAAAAGATGGCGCTGCCGATGAGGGCTAAGTTGAGCAAAACAGGGGTAAATGCTGGAATAGCAAAGCGGCCAAAGGTGTTGAGAATCCCAGCCGATAGGGAAACCATTGAAATCAGCCCGATGTAGGGAAACATAATGCGGGTCATGACCACGCTTGCCTCATAGGCTGGACCACCCTCAAAGCCAGTAGCAATCGCCAGAATCAGCAGGGGCGCGCCGATGACGCCAAGGAGTACCGTGAGCAGCAAAGCCCAAAATAAGAGCGTTGCAATAGCATTTACGAGGATTTGGGACTGTTTTACATCCCCTTTGCTGGAGATTTCTCCCAAAATCGGTACAAATGCCTGGGAAAATGCCCCTTCAGCAAAGAGTCTGCGCAGTAAATTGGGGAGCCTGAAGGCCACATTAAAGGCGTCAGTCCACTCTGAAGCCCCAAAACTACGCGCAATCAGGGTTTCCCGGAGGAGCCCGGTGATCCTGGAGAGCATGGTGAGGGAGCTGACCTTGGCGGCAGCAGAAAGCAGATTCATGGGCTAATTTTCCCCTATTTATCAAGCGACTGGGCTTTTTTAGTCCTTTAATGTAAAATCTTGGGTTTTGGTGAGTCAGTTTACAAATTTGGCGAACCCACGCAGATTTTCAGTTAATCGTATTTTGTAATTTTTATATAGCAAGGTTTAAAGATGGCCAATACCGCACAAGCGCGTAAACGCGCACGGCAGGCAGTAAAACAGAATGAACACAACTCCAGTTTGCGTTCAAAGCTCCGCACTTCCATTAAGGCAGTTCGTAAAGCAATTGAAACTGGCGACAAAGCTGCTGCAGCTAAAGTGTTCGCAGCAACTCAATCAACAATCGACAAGATTGCTGACAAAAAGATTGCTCACAAAAATACTGCATCACGTCAGAAGTCACGTTTGTCTGCAGCTATCACGGCAATGGCAGCGTAAGACTTTTATAGTTTTAGGCAGGCTCGAGAGTAATCCGAGCCTAAGCCCGCTCCTTATCAGGGCGGGTTTTTGTTTTTAGGACTGGGATGGCGGATTCGGCTCGAATTCGCAAGCTTCTTCAATTGGCAGGCTGTTGTCTTTGGCAAAGTTCATGACAAAGTCGAGTGCCCTTGGATCAAGATCTCTTAGTCTGGTATCAATAACAACGCATTTCACTTTTGCAATAACCACTGGTCTGACATAAGGCGAGTAAGTGAAGCGGGGGTCGCCAGCATCGCCTGGTGGGCGAAAGGTGGCCATGACTCCGCAAAGGCGTTCGGCCCAGTCACTGGGGCGAAAAGGTTTGCCAGAGGTTGTAATGCCTTGAATGAAAAGCTTTTTGTGGTTCAAGTTGGCGTAAGAATTGTTGTAAGGATAAGTATTAATGAGCCCTCTAGCTTAACAGTCTGAGATGGCCTTAAGATGACTTTAGGAACTATTTTCGTGCAGTCTGATGCCTCATACAAAAAATGCAAGCTAAAACTTTAGTAGAAAGCTCAACAATGACATCTTTGGCAAAGCCTCAAGTGCCTGGCCAGGTTAAGCATTACTTGCAGTTTGCTGACCTGACACGCGAAGAGTATGACTATCTCCTGAAACGCTCTGCTTGGCTCAAGACCAAATTCAAGAGTTATGAGACTTGGCACCCTTTGCACGATCGCACTTTGGCCATGATCTTCGAGAAGCATTCGACTCGTACTCGCCTTTCCTTTGAGGCGGGCATACACCAGCTTGGCGGTCATGCCGTATACCTCAACACTAGAGATACCCAGTTGGGTCGTGGCGAGCCTGTAGAGGACGCTGCACAGGTTATTTCTAGAATGACTGACATCATCATGATCCGCACCTTTGGCCAAGAGATTATTGAGCGCTTTGCCGCTAATTCTCGTGTGCCAGTGATCAATGGTTTGACCAATGAATACCATCCTTGCCAAGTATTGGCGGATATCTTCACTTTCGTAGAGGCGCGCGGTCCGATCCAGGGCAAAACTGTTGCTTGGGTGGGTGATGCCAACAATATGGCCTACACCTGGATACAGGCTGCTGAGTGCTTGGATTTCCAAATTCGTTTTTCTGCGCCCGGCGGCTATCAATTAGATAGTGCCATGTTGACTGAGAAAGCGTTGAAACATTTAACGGTCTGCGCTGATCCAAAGGATGCTTGCAAGGGTGCTGACTTGGTTACTACTGATGTGTGGACCAGCATGGGTTATGAGGATGAGAATACTTCCCGTATGACTGCCTTTAAGGACTGGATGGTGGATGAAGAGTTGATGTCTTTGGCCAAGCCAGATGCCCTGTTCATGCATTGTTTGCCAGCGCATCGCGGTGAAGAGGTTTCTGCAGAGGTGATCGATGGCCCTCAAAGTATTGTTTGGGAAGAGGCTGAAAATCGTCTGCATGTTCAAAAGGCCTTGATGGAGTATTTACTCTGCGGCCGTTTGGATTGATTTCTGAAGTAATTTGTCTTTGTGGGTTCTTAGTTAATTTTTTGATTGAATAGAAATCATGTCTGATATTAAAAAAGTAGTTCTAGCGTATTCCGGTGGTCTTGACACTAGTGTGATCTTGAAATGGCTTCAAGATACCTATCAATGTGAGATCGTCACCTTCACCGCTGACTTAGGCCAGGGCGAAGAGCTTGAGCCAGCCCGTGCTAAAGCGCTGCAGTTTGGCATCAAGCCAGAAAATATTTTTATCGATGATTTGCGTGAAGAGTTTGTACGTGACTTTGTATTCCCGATGTTCCGCGCTAATACGATTTACGAAGGTGAGTACCTTTTAGGTACTTCTATTGCACGCCCATTAATTGCTAAGCGCCAAATTGAAATTGCTCGCCAGACTGGGGCTGACTCTGTATCGCATGGCGCTACCGGTAAAGGTAATGACCAAGTACGTTTTGAATTGGGCTATTACGCACTCGAGCCAGGAATCAAGGTAATTGCTCCTTGGCGTGAGTGGGATTTACTGTCTCGCGAAAAATTAATGGCCTATGCAGAAAAGCACGGCATTCCAGTCGAGATGAAGCATAAGCAAGGTGGCTCACCTTATTCTATGGACGCCAACTTATTGCATATCAGTTACGAAGGTCGTCATCTCGAGAATCCGAATGCTGAAGCAGAAGAGTCAATGTGGCGTTGGACAGTATCTCCTGAGAAGGCTCCAGATGCCCCAGAAATTATTGAAATTGAATTCCGCGCTGGTGATCCAGTAGCAATCAATGGCAAGACATACAAGCCCCATGAATTGTTAGCTGAGCTCAATCGCATCGGCGGCATGCATGGTATTGGTCGTCTCGATTTAGTCGAGAATCGCTTTGTCGGCATGAAAAGCCGTGGCTGCTATGAAACACCTGGCGGCACTATTTTGCTGAAAGCGCACCGCGGCATCGAAAGCATTACTTTGGATCGCGAAGTGGCTCACCTGAAGGATGACTTAATGCCGCGTTACGCTAGCTTGATCTACAACGGTTTATGGTGGGCGCCAGAGCGTCTGGCCCTACAAACCTTGATCGATCATACGCAGCAGATGGTGAATGGCGTTGTACGTTTGAAGCTTTACAAAGGATCTGTCTCTGTGATCTCACGTGATTCTGCAAATACCCTGTTTGATCAAACGATTGCTACTTTCGATGATGATGGTGGTGCCTACAACCAAGCTGATGCGGGCGGATTTATTAAGCTCAATGCTTTGCGTATGCGGATTGCTGAAACTGCAAGACGTAAGCGTGCTAAATAATTAAGATAAACAACAAGCTAGTAATTCAGATTAGAAAGAATAAAGATGCAATTTGATCAAGTTTCTGTAGGTAAAAAAGCCAATGTATTTTTCGATGGTAAGTGCGTATCCCATACTGTGACGCTGCCAAATGGTGTTCGTAAATCTGTTGGCGTAGTCTTGCCAAGTACCTTGCGTTTTGACCTGAGTACCAAAGAGATCATGGAAGTTGTTGATGGCAATGCCTTCGTTAGCATCAACGGCGCTCCAGAAGTGGAGTTCAAAGCTGGCCAAAGCTGGGAAGTGGAAAAGGGTGGCTACTTCATCATCCGTGCCGAGTCCCCCGTGCACTATGTTTGCCACTTTGAATAAGTGGGTTGATAAGCAAGACGATTGTTACTTGTGCCCTCAAAGAAAACGCAGACCTCGGCCTGCGTTTTTTATTTCCTAGGCAGTCCTTGGATGACCGTTCCGGGCACGATGACTCTCTCTGAGAACCATTGTTTATTCATCTCCAATGCATAGCGTACCGCTGCTTTGGGGCAGTGATTATTGGTAGTGTCGGCTTGCATTTCTTCAATATTCACAATCTTGCCGTCATCGGCAATGAAAGCAATCGACAAGGGTATCTTGGTGTTATTCATCCAGAAGCAGTGCCCCGCTTTTTGCTCAAAGATAAAGAGCATGCCGGAATTGGTGGGCATGCTAGTGCGATTCATGAGTCCGATTTCGCGCGCCTTGGGTGTATCAGCCAACTCTGCCTGAATACGATAGATGCCGGTCTTGAGTTCAATTGTAGGTAGGCCAATATTCTGCTGCGCAAACACAGTAGTTGAGAGGACACCAGCGATCGCTGCCATTGAGAAGATCAATTTTTTGATATTGGGTAAACGCATGGTGTTTTGATTGGTGGGTATGGATGAGGTTAATTCTAAGGCAGGGCTAGTAAAGCCAGGAAATACAGGCGAAAAAAAACCCAGGAACAAGTCCTGGGTTTTTAATAATGATCTAAAGCAGATTAAGCTGCTTGGATATTAGTAGCTTGTTTGCCTTTAGGGCCTTGGGTAATGTCAAACGTTACCTTTTGGTTTTCCTTGAGGGTTTTGAACCCAGGCATAGTGATTGCGCTGAAATGCGCAAACAACTCTTCTTCACCATCATCAGGTTTGATAAAACCAAAACCTTTTGCATCATTGAACCACTTAACAATTCCGGTCGCCATGCGAACTCCATTACATAAACTTAAAACAACCGTGATGAGGGTGAATACTTTTTAATCAGTCTCGCTCTACAACACGCCTAAATAGGACTTCAAATAAAGCCTACCCCCTGATTGTTTGCCCTTTATGGTGGGGTGTCAAGGGGGTGGGTAAAGATAGTTGCTGCTAAAGCCCCCTTTTTTTATTGAAAAATGCCCCAATATGGGGTTAAGAGGCCTTTCTTGATGGTTTTTTGCAACAAAGCCCTCAAATCCAAATTTTTATATCTGTGTTTAGAATGTTTCCCATGAGTCGTACAACGAAAAACCCCACAGTTGGTAATCCCAACAACCCCCACATTGAGGACACCATTCTTCTCGAAAAGCAGGCCGAGAAACTAAAGGCGCCTTCGATGTATAAAGTTTTACTATTGAATGACGATTACACGCCGATGGAATTTGTAGTGATGGTCATTCAGGAGTATTTTAATAAAGATCATGAGACGGCTACTCGGATCATGTTGCAGGTTCATTTAGTTGGCAAAGGCATTTGCGGAGTATTTACACGTGATGTTGCGGCAACAAAAGTGCATCAAGTTATCGAGCTATCCCGCGAAGCGGGTCACCCACTACAGTGCACTATGGAGGAAGCATGATTGCCCAGGAACTAGAAGTCAGTTTGCACATGGCATTTGTTGATGCAAGAGCTTCAAGACATGAATTTATTACGGTAGAGCATTTGCTTGCCGCTTTGTTGGATAACGCAACCGCAGTCGAGGTTCTAAAAGCCTGCGCTGTCAATATTGCTGAGCTGCGTGCACAACTTAAAAACTTTATCAACGACAACACACCCGTTGTCCCCGGCAACGATGAAGTTGATACGCAGCCAACCTTAGGTTTTCAGCGTGTCATTCAGCGTGCCATCATGCATGTGCAATCCACTTCAAATGGTAAGAAAGAGGTTACTGGTGCGAATGTACTTGTGGCCATCTTTGGTGAAAAAGATTCGCATGCGGTCTATTTCTTGCAACAGCAAGGTGTGACACGCTTAGATGTAGTGAACTTTATTAGTCACGGCGTGCGTAAAGATCAAACTGAGAGCGTGAAGCCTGCTGAGGCTACTCAAGAGACCGAAGATGCCTCTTCTGGTGGTAAAGAAAGTCCATTGGAGCAATACACCCAGAACCTGAATGTTCTGGCTAAGCAGGGCAAGATTGATCCACTCATCGGTCGCGATAGCGAAGTTGAGCGCGTGATTCAGGTGCTGTGCCGTCGTCGTAAAAATAATCCACTATTAGTCGGTGAGGCTGGTGTGGGTAAGACAGCAATTGCTGAAGGCCTAGCTTGGAGAATTGTCAAAGGCGATGTGCCTGAGATCTTGGCTGATGCCACAGTTTATTCATTGGACATGGGTGCGTTATTGGCTGGCACGAAGTATCGTGGCGATTTTGAGCAACGCTTGAAGAGTGTGCTGAAGTCTTTAAAAGACAGTGCCCATGGTGTTTTGTTCATCGATGAGATTCACACCTTAATTGGTGCGGGTGCTGCATCGGGGGGCACATTGGATGCAAGTAACTTATTAAAGCCTGCACTATCAAATGGTCAACTGAAATGTATCGGTGCAACTACCTTTACTGAGTACCGTGGCATTTTTGAAAAAGATGCTGCATTGTCACGTCGATTCCAGAAGGTGGATGTAGTTGAGCCAACTGTTGATCAGACTGTGCAAATCTTGCGTGGCCTGAAGTCCCGCTTCGAAGAGCATCACGGCGTCAAATATGCTTCAGCTGCTTTAGTAGCTGCTGCTGAACTATCTTCACGCTATATCAACGATCGCCATTTGCCAGACAAGGCAATCGATGTGATTGATGAGGCAGGTGCAGCGCAACGTATCTTGCCGAAGTCTAAGCAGAAGAAAACCATTGGTCGTCCAGAGATTGAGGAGATCGTTGCGAAGATCGCTCGTATACCGCCTCAGTCTGTTACCGTGGATGACCGCAGTAAGCTGCAAACGTTAGATCGCGATATTAAGAGTGTGGTGTTTGGTCAGGATCCTGCAATTGAGGCCTTGGCCAGCGCTATTAAGATGACTCGTGCTGGGCTTGGTAAGGTTGACAGACCTATTGGCTCGTTTCTATTCTCTGGCCCAACGGGTGTAGGTAAGACTGAGGTTGCTAAGCAGCTTGCATACATCTTAGGTATTGAGCTCCTGCGCTTTGATATGTCGGAATATATGGAGCGTCATGCCGTCAGTCGCTTAATCGGTGCGCCTCCAGGATACGTAGGATTTGATCAGGGCGGTCTATTGACTGAGGCTGTTAACAAGAAGCCGCATTGCGTTCTCTTGCTAGACGAAATTGAAAAGGCGCATCCAGATATTTTCAATATCCTCTTGCAGGTCATGGATCACGGCACCCTCACGGATAACAATGGTCGAAAGACTGACTTCCGCAATGTCATCATCATCATGACAACGAATGCTGGTGCTGAAGCGATGCAGAAGTCGACTATCGGATTTACCAATGCGCGTGAGTCCGGCGATGAAATGGCCGATATTAAGAAGTTCTTTACACCAGAGTTCCGCAACCGTTTAGATGCGATTGTTTCTTTCAAGGCGCTTGATGAGACCATCATCATGCGCGTAGTGGATAAGTTCTTGATGCAGTTAGAAGAGCAGCTTCATGAGAAGAAGGTAGACGCCACATTTAGCTCAGCATTACGCGCGCATTTGGCGAAACACGGCTTTGACCCACTTATGGGCGCAAGACCAATGCAACGCATCATTCAAGACACGGTACGCAAAGCCTTGGCTGATGAACTGCTATTTGGTAAGTTAGCCCAGGGTGGTCATGTGGATGTCGACATTGATGCTGATGGCAAAGTTCAGCTTCAGTTCGATGCCCCAGTAGTTCCGGGTAAGCGGCCTAAAGCTGATGTAGCTCCTGCCGAGGAGATTTAAGGAAAATAAAAACCACCTTCGGGTGGTTTTTGCATTTCATAATGACCTTAGATAATTAATGTTACCCACACAATGTGTGGCTTAAGTCTTATTCAGGCACCCAGAAGGTCTTTAGCAATGAGTTGTATCTATTGCTGCGCTTAGAGAGTATCTTGAGGGCAACCCACAACTGATAACTGTTACAGCACTGGGCTTTTCAACCTCACGTAACAGTCGTCCTCTCTAGCGAATTAGAGTAGGTCTCACCCCTCTCAGAAAATTCTTTTATGTTTAAAAAACTTGCATTGGCAAGTTTGATTGTGCTCGTATCTAACAAGCCTTATGCCCAAATTACAGTTGACACTACTGGCGGCACTACTGGTGGTGCTGTAACGAGTAGTCCACTTAGCAATTCCGTTTCAACAACTGGAGCCTCTTCATCAACATCTCAGGGTGGCACTGGTGGTTCGGTGGGTAGCATCACAACAGGTGCTTCAAGCTCACAGGGGAATACCTCAGGTAATACAACAGTTACATCAACGTATGCCGCGCCTAAGATTCCTGTCGCCACGGCATTTTCCCCGGCAAATCATCCTACTGCTCCATGTATGGGCTCTACATCCATTGGCGGCACTGCAGTGCTCTTTGGTTTTAGCGCTGGCTCATCTTGGGAGGCGACGGAATGCATGACCTTTGAGGCAGCAAGATCATTTGATCAGGCTGGTATGTATGAAGATGCTCTAGCAATTAAATGCACTAGTAAGTATTCTGCGGCAGCACCTAGTTGCATTAGGTTACGTCAGCAGTATGAGAAGGAGTTGTAAGGAACTCAATCTGCTCAATATGAAAAACCACAGCAACTTGTGTCAGTTAACCTATTGGGCGTCTATTCTGAGACTGTCGATCCAGTCACGGGATATAAAACAATCATTGATACTCGAGGAACGCTTGTGCGCCCCATTGTCACGAGATGATCAGGCTCTACCCGTGCTACCAAACCCACCGGCGCCACGACTGCTCTCAGTGAACTCTTCAACTACCTTGAGCTCCACTTGCTGAACGGGCATTACAACTAATTGAGCTAAGCGCTCCATTGGCTCAAGCTTAAATGCAGTAGAGCCTCGGTTCCAGGTGCTGACCATCAGTTGACCTTGGTAATCTGAGTCAATCAATCCGACTAAATTTCCGAGAACGATTCCATGCTTATGGCCCAGGCCGGAGCGTGGCAGGATGAATGCAGCATAGCGTGGGTCTTCTACATAAATCGCCAAACCTGTTGGGACGAGCACTGTTTGCCCTGGGGCGATTTCAATAGCCTCATCAATACAGGCGCGCAGATCTAAACCGGCACTACCAGGTGTTCCATATGCAGGCAATTGGTCGCGCATACGCTCATCGAGAATTTTGACTTGAAGTTGTTGCATGGAATTTCCTAAAGCGAGTTTAAATTTTCTTGGCGACTAGCTGAATGAGCTGGCGTGCAAGCTGAAGTTTTTCAGCCTTTGCAATTTTCTTGCTACCGCCCTCATCAATGATGAGCAATTGGTTGAGATCGCTGCCAAAGGTATCTGGGCCAATATTACCGACGACCATTGGAATACCTTTGCGTTTGCGCTTCTCTTCGGCATGCTTTTGGAGATCAGTGGATTCAGCTGCAAAGCCAACGCAATAGGGGTGTGACTTGCCACCTTTGGTTTTCACTGTTTTCGCCACATCAGCAAGGATGTCTGGGTTGGCTACGAATTCTAGGGCTGGAGCCTGCTTTCCTTGGCGCTTAATCTTTTCTTTGGCTGGCTTGGCAATACCCCAGTCTGCTACAGCGGCTACCGCAAAGAAAATATCGCAATCAGTTGATTGCATCGTAGCTGCGTGCATTTCTTTAGCGCTCATAACATTGGTGCGGACGATTTTTCCAGTTGCCTGTAGTGGAGTGGCCAGATCGCAAGGGCCTGCAATGAGTTGAACCTCTGCGCCAGCTTCAACCGCTGCACGTGCGATCGCAAAACCCATCTTTCCGGAGCTACGATTGCTTATGCCACGGACAGGATCAATGGCTTCAAAGGTAGGACCTGCAGTAATGAGTACCCGTTTGCCTGCCAATGGCTTCTTCTGGAAGAAGGCGATCAGTTGCTCGGTAATCTCAGCCGGCTCGAGCATACGCCCAAAGCCAACTTCGCCACATGCCTGAAAGCCGCTTGCTGGGCCAAGTAATGTGACTTTGTCTGCAATGAGTCGCTCAGCGCTTCTTTGAGTTGCTGCGTGCTCCCACATCTGCTTGTTCATAGCGGGTGCAAGTAATAAAGGACAGTCTCTTGCCAAGCAAAGAGTGGAGAGTAAGTCATCTGCCAAGCCCAGAGAAAGTTTGGCCATCAGATCCGCGCTTGCTGGCGCAATCAAAATTGCATCTGCCGCTCTGGAAAGTTCAATATGAGCCATATTGTTAGCAATACTGCTATCCCATTGGCTGGTGTAAACCGGATTACCTGTGAGTGCTTGCATTGTGACGGGTGTTACGAATTGCTGAGCAGCTTCCGTCATCACCACTTGAACGCTGGCACCTTCTTGCATTAACTGCCGCGCTAGCTCAGCGGACTTATAGGCCGCAATGCCACCAGAAATGCCAAGAACGATTTTCTTATTTAAAAGTGATTGCATGGCGCCAGCTTAAAGGGATTGGGAGGTTTTGCCAAATGACTTGCGTAACTCGACCCAAATGATGAGGGCGGCGCCGATACAAATAGCGCTATCAGCGATATTGAAAGCTGGCCAATGCCAGTTGGCGTAATGTAGGTCAATGAAGTCCACTACAGCGCCATACATGATGCGATCAAGGACATTACCTAGTGCGCCCCCCAGAATGAGGCTAAGGGCCCAGCAGAGCATTTTGTCACCAAGGCTCTTACGCAATAGCCAAACGATATAAGCCGAAGCTGCTAAGCCAAGGACTGTAAAGAACCAGCGCTGCCAACCCGAGCTCTGCGCTAAAAATGAAAAAGCTGCTCCCGGGTTGAAAAGCAATAACCAGTTCATAAATGGCAAAACAGGTTCGGGCACACCTAATTGCAGATTGCTCAAGGCAGACCATTTACTCAGTTGGTCTAGCAATAGCGTAACAACAGCAATCGTTAGATATCGCAGAAGGGATGGGCTTGTGCTCATATCAATCTATAGACTGGCTTATGCAAACAAGCGTGCTTCGCCGTTTCCAAAAAGATTGCTAATGCAACGACCGCACAACTCTGGATGTTCAGCATTAGCACCGACATCTTGAGTGTGATGCCAGCAACGACCACACTTCTTATATTGGCTGCCACGCACCAGCACTTCAAGACCTGCGTTACTCAGCTCCAAGTTGGCGCTAGAGGTAATAGTCACAAAGCGCAAGTCATCCTCAAGAGAATGCAAGATTGCAAAATCGATATCACCCACTTTGATAGTGAGTTCCGCTTGTAGAGATGAGCCTACATTGCCAGCTTCACGTTCGATCTCAATGGCCTTAGTGACCTCGGAACGAATTTCTCGAATACGGTTCCACTTGGCTAGGAGTTCAGTAGCTTGGGCGATTTCTGGGAAAGCGCCGAACTCTTCCATGAAAATCGACTCTTTAGCTTTGTCATCCGCACCATGCGGGAATGACAACCAGGCTTCCTCAGCGGTAAAGGAGAGGAAGGGGGCAAGCCACTTGAGGAGGTTGCGGGTGATGTGAAAGAGAGCGTTCTGCGCTGCACGACGCTCTTTCGAATCTGGTGCGCTGGTATAGAGGCGGTCTTTCAGAATATCCAAGTAGAAGCCACCTAAATCTTCTGAGCAGAAAGTCAGCATGCGCGCTACAGCTGGCTGGAACTCATAAGCTTTGTAGTGTGCTTGCACATCTTGCTGTAATTGATTGGCGAGTGCAACGGCGTAACGATCAATCTCTAGCCATTCGCTTGCAGGCATCGCATGCTTGCTCGGATCAAAGTCAGATAGGTTAGCCAATAAGAAACGCAATGTATTACGAATACGGCGATAGCTTTCAACTACCCGTTTCAGAATCTCATCAGAGATCGTCATTTCACCGGAATAGTCAGTAGAGGCCACCCATAAGCGAATAATTTCTGCGCCCAACTTATCGGCAACTTGCTGCGGAGCAATTACATTACCAATAGACTTGCTCATCTTGCGGCCTTGGCCATCAACGGTAAAGCCGTGCGTTAACAGTGCCTTATAAGGTGGCTTGCCATCGAGCATAGCGCCCGTTAGTAAGGATGAGTGGAACCAGCCGCGATGTTGGTCGGAACCTTCAAGATACAGGTCAGCTAAACGGCCATCTGCATTCTCAGCCTCTGGGCGATAGAGTTCATTGCGGTGTGAGCCACGAATGACGTGCCAATGCGTAGTGCCAGAATCAAACCAGACATCCAATGTGTCGCGATTCTTTTCGTATTGAGCTGCTTCTTCGCCGAGTAGTTCGGCTACTTCAAGTTTTTGCCAAGCCTCAATACCTTCTTTTTCAACACGCTTCGCAATTTCTTCAAGCAATTCCACTGTACGTGGATGTGGTTCACCACTTTCCTTGTTAACAAAGAAAGCCATCGGTACGCCCCATTGGCGTTGACGTGACAAAGTCCAGTCAGGACGGTTGGCAATCATGCTGTTGAGGCGCTGCTGACCCCAGGCTGGGAAGAACTCAGTGTTCTCGATGCCTGCTAGTGCAGTAGCGCGCAAACTTGCACTGCCATCAGATGGTTTCTTATCCATACTTGCAAACCACTGTGAGGTCGCACGATAAATAATCGGCGACTTGTGGCGCCAGCAGTGCATGTAAGAGTGCGTATAGGTTTTATCTCTCAGTAAGCTGCCTGCTTCGCGCATTGCTTCCACAATCTTTGGATTGGCTTTCCAAATATATTCATTGGCAAAGAGCGGTAACCAAGATGCATAGACACCATTACCCATAACTGGGTTCAAGATATCTTTGTCTGCCAGTTTGTTTGCTTTGCAAGACTTGAAGTCTTCCTCGCCGTAGGCTGGTGCGGAGTGCACTACACCAGTACCAGTATCGAGCGTGACGTATTCAGCTGGGTAGATTGGTGAAAGACGCTTGTAGCCATCATGCAATGGAGCAAGCGGATGCCAGAAAGAGATATTGGCTAACTGATTGCCCAGGCAAGTAGCAATTACTTTGCCTTCAAGACCAAAATCTTCCAGACAAGTCTCTACTCGATCTTTTGCCAAGATGAGTAACTTATCGCCGGTATCCACCAAAGCGTAAGTGAGTTCTGGATGAACATTCAGTGCTTGGTTTGATGGAATGGTCCAAGGAGTTGTAGTCCAAATCACAATCATTCCAGGTTTAGCTGGAATCTCGGGCAGACCAAAAGCTTTTGCAAGTTGTGGGCGCTGGGCATCGTCAAAAGCAAAGCCAACATCTACCGTTGGATCAGTCTTGTCTTGATATTCCACTTCAGCTTCAGCCAGAGCAGAGCCGCAATCGAAACACCAGTTCACTGGCTTTAGACCTCGGAAGACGTAGCCTTTTTCCCAGATTTTTCCAAGCGCACGAATTTCATCAGCCTCATTGCGGTAGTTCATAGTGAGATAAGGATTATTCCAGTCACCCAATACGCCCAAACGCTCAAAGTCTTTCTTCTGCTTGTCTACCTGCACCTTAGCGTAGGCACGTGCTTTTGACTGGACTTCAGCAGTCGGTAAATTTTTACCAAATTCTTTTTCAATCTGAATCTCAATCGGCATGCCGTGACAATCCCAGCCCGGGACGTAAACAGAGTCAAAGCCCATCAACCAGCGAGACTTGATGATCATGTCCTTGAGGATCTTATTTACCGCATGACCAATATGAATATCACCGTTTGCATATGGAGGACCATCATGCAAGATGAACTTGGGTTGGTTGGCATGTGCTGCACGAATCTTTTCGTAGAGTTTATTTTTCTGCCATTGCGCAACCCATTGTGGCTCACGCTTCGGTAGATCGCCGCGCATCGGAAACGATGTTTCTAAAAGATTGACGGGATAAGAGTTTTCTTTTTCAGACATAAGCTTTTTTCTGGAAATAATTTCTGGCATGCGCTGCATCGGATGCAATCGCTTTGGTAAGGGTTTCGAGGTCAGAGTACTTCGCCTCGTCACGGATTTTTTCTAAGAGTTCTACGGTAATAATTTTTCCGTAAACATCTGCGTTGTAATCAAAGATATGCGTTTCTAGGAGAACGCGACCTTCGTCTTCGACCGTTGGCCTTACGCCAAGGCTAGCTACAGCAGGCAGTGGCTTGCCCCCAAGCCCCAAGACTTGTGCAGTAAAGATGCCAGAGCAAGCAGGCTTACGGTGATGCAGGTGATTGGCAACAGCGAGATTGAGTGTTGGGAAGCCTAAGGTACGCCCAAGCTTTTGTCCATGAATCACATGACCAGAGATGCCGTAAGGACGACCTAATAATTTAGTAGCTTGATCCATCTTTCCATTGGCCAAGGCATTGCGTAGTGCGGAACTGGAAATTCTCTCGCCATCTTCTTGCACGGTATGAATACTAGAAACTTCAAAACCAAATTTTTCACCCGCTGCCTTCAGGCTTGCAAAGTTGCCGGCACGTTTTGCGCCATAGCAAAAATCATCACCAATCAAAATCCATTTGGCATTGAGTTGTTTGACAATAATTTCAGAAACAAATTCTTCTGGAGTCAGTCGGGCGAATGCTGTATTGAAATGTTCTACCACTACACGATCGATGCCGATGTCGGCAAAGGCGGCAAGCTTGTCACGCAAATTCAGAATCCGCGGTGGAGCTTGTTCTGGGGAAAAGAATTCTTTGGGGTGCGGCTCGAAAGTCATCACGCAGCTAACCAAGTTACGATCTTGTGCGCCATCTTTCAATTGCTTAAGCAGGGCGCGATGACCCCTGTGCACGCCATCGAAATTACCGATGCTTAAGGCACAAGCCGGTCCTGCAGAAAACTGGGTGGGGCCACGGAATACGTTCACTAAATCGCTTTCAGGGTCGCTTTCGAGGTAACCATCAATTATATTGTGGGCATGCCATCTATCGTCACCTTAATCTCAGGCCGCGGATCTAATTTCGAGGCCATCGTCAAAACAGCCCAAAAAGAGCATTGGTCTGTCACTTTTGCGGGGGTGATTGCTAATCACTCTGCGGCTAAGGGCCTTGATTTTGCTCGCTCCCAGGGCATTCCGGCCTTTGCCATTGAGCATAAAGAACACGCTACACGCGAGTCCTTTGATGCTGCCCTGATCGCAAAAATCGATGAATTGGGGGCGGATTTAGTGGTTCTAGCTGGTTTTATGAGGATTCTGACCCCTCGCTTTATCCGTCATTTTGAGGGTCGCCTGATTAATATTCACCCTGCTTTACTGCCAGCTTTCCCGGGTTTACATACCCATGAGCGGGCTTTGGAGGCGGGCGTAGCTGAACATGGCGCTAGTGTGCATTTTGTTACTGAGGGTGTAGACGAAGGCCCCATCATCTGCCAAGCCTCGGTTCCAGTGCTTCCGGGCGATGATGCGGATAGTTTGGCGGCGCGCGTTTTAGCTGCTGAGCATCAAATTTACCCGCGGGCCGTAAAATGGTTCCTTGATGGACGATTGCGAATAGAAGGTAATCAAGTTCAGGTTCAACCACCGGAGTCGCAATTAATTAAATTATGAGTAAAGAACGTTCATCCCGCGGAGCCAGCGCTGGCAGTAAATCCGGATCAAGATCTGGATCACGCTTAGGCCCACAAAAAAGTTACGCCGCTAAATCTAAAGATCCATTGCGTCGCCCAGAGCGTCGTAATGCGAGTGGCAACATCATTGCGCCCGAAGGTCAGAAAAACTTTTCGAATGCCAAGGCTTTGCCTCAGCATGCGATTCATTTAGAGCGTTTACTTCCAGAGTTGCTCAATTTCGAGCAACCTGCCGATCGTGTTGTGAGTCGGTATTTCCGCTCCGAGCCGCAGTTGGGTAATCGTGATCGCGCCTTAATTGCGGAGAGTGCTTTTGCAATCCTGCGTCGTAAAAATGAATTCTCACAATTCGCTTCAAGCGGCGAGGGTTCACAGGCTAGACGCTTAGCCCTATTGGGTTTGCTGTCCGCCCTGTCTGAAGGTGGTCTAGGTTCCGCTAACCGTGCTGAGAGTGCGATTGCTGATTTAGCTCACGTGCTGAAGACGGGTGAGTATGAATGGTTGCAACGTTTTGCGACAGTTGATCCATCAGCGCTCAATCCTTTGGTTCGCAATAATTTGCCGGAATGGTTGTGGGAAGCTTTCGGAAAGTATCCTGGCGAAGAATCGCGAGAAGCACTGGCCAAATCATTAATGCATCCAGCTCTTTTGGATTTGCGTGCGAACACCATGAAGACAACTCGTGAGCAATTACTTGCCGAGATGAATGCCTTAGGCGGTCGCTATCAAGCCATTCCAACTCCATATGCACCTGATGGTGTTCGCATCATGGGTAAGCCTGCCTTACAGAATACCGTTGGCTTTAAAGCGGGAATGTTCGAAGTGCAAGATGAAGGTAGTCAGTTGCTAGCCTATTTGCTCGCCCCTAAACGTGGTGAGATGGTGGTGGACTTTTGTGCAGGTGCAGGCGGTAAAACTTTGGCAATCGGTGCAATCATGCGCTCCACAGGGCGTTTATATGCCCTGGACACATCTGAGCGCCGCTTGGCTAATTTAAAGCCACGTCAGGCCCGTAGCGGCCTTTCTAACGTCCATCCTGTCTGGATTGATAGTGAGAATGACACCAAGATCAAACGTTTGGCCGGCAAGATTGACCGCGTGTTGGTAGACGCCCCTTGTAGTGGTATGGGTACTTTGCGCCGCAATCCAGATCTCAAATGGCGTCAGACCCCTGAGGGTGTGCTGGAGCTCAATCAAAAGCAGATGAATATTTTGGCCTCTGCAAGTCGCTTACTCAAGCCGGGTGGCCGCTTGGTTTATGCCACCTGCAGTCTTTTGCCCCAAGAAAACCAGCAAATTGCAGAAGACTTCTTGGCAAAGCACCCTAATTTTGAGGTTGTTCCAGCGGCTGAGGTTCTTAAGCCATTGTTTCCAAAGGATAAAATTCCTATGGGATGTAGTCCTGACAATCCTTGGTGGCAGCTTTGGCCTCATATTCACGGTACGGATGGCTTCTTTGGGGCTGTTTTCCAGAAGAAGGCGGCCGCTCCAGTAGAAAAGAGTGACCAGGCCGAAGCAAAAGATGGGGAAAAAGAGACTAAGGTCAAAACCAAGAAGGCTCCTAAAGAACTAAAATAAGGGTTTAGACCTCCTTAGGGATACCCTTTGAACACAGCTTCTGGTTTTGATTTATTCCTTAATTGGCTTTCCCATGGTTATTTAAATTGGGCGTGGTGGCAGATCCTCGTTTTTACTTTGGTGGCTACTCACATCACGATTGCCAGTGTGACCATTTTCTTGCATCGTTGCCAAGCGCACCGTGCCTTAGATCTACATCCAATCATGTCTCACTTCTTCCGGTTTTGGCTATGGCTAACCACCGGGATGGTGACTAAAGAATGGGCGGCAATTCATCGCAAACACCATGCCAAGTGCGAGACTGCGGATGATCCGCATAGTCCGCAAGTTCTAGGCATCAACACCGTGCTGTCACGTGGCGCTGAGTTGTACAAACAAGAGTCACACAATCAAGAGACTTTGGAGAAGTTTGGTCACGGCACGCCAGATGATTGGCTTGAGCACAACATCTACTCCAAGTTCTCATGGCAAGGCGTGGCCTTGATGTTGATCATCGACGTCGCTTTATTTGGTGCAATTGGTTTAACCGTGTGGGCAGTGCAAATGTTGTGGATCCCAATCACTGCTGCTGGAATTATTAATGGCATTGGTCACTATTGGGGCTATCGTAATTACGACTGCGAGGATGCCTCAAGAAATATTTTCCCTTGGGGTATTTTGATTGGTGGCGAGGAGTTACATAACAACCATCACACCTTTGCTACTAGCGCCAAGCTCTCTAGTAAGTGGTATGAGTTTGATATTGGTTGGATGTACATTCAGATGATGAGTGCAGTAGGCTTAGCTAAGGTGAAGAAGACTTCTCCTAAGCCAGTGCTGAGTGATTTACGTCCCGCCGATCAAGGCACGCTCGAAGCCATCATTGCAAACCGTTATGAAATCATGGCCCGCTACAGTAAGACTCTGAGCGCTTTCTTCAG
>JACCDT010544749.1_pt1 | contig 29283 bp, 41 predicted proteins | sample 7446291 | NCBI WGS metagenome assembly JACCDT01 (sample SAMN15323446, study PRJNA562643) | freshwater metagenome | isolation source: river surface water | place: USA:Blue River Watershed | collected 2017-08-17 | reverse complement strand
TAACCACCAGTTGAATTAAATGTGATTGTATCAGTTGATGCATCTGTGGTAATTGTCATACCAGTGCCTGCAACAAATGTCATTGTATCACCAACACTGTCAGCAACTACGTTACTTTGACCTGCAACACTAAATGTTGTAAAGCCTGTTGCACTGACATTGGTTAAATTACCACCATCACCATAGAATGCTGTAGCACTGATGTTGCCACCACTAAATGTGGTTCTAACTGTGCCATCTTCTGTGAGAACTAAATCATCGCTGCCTGGCTGTAGTTTGAATGCCCAATACTTGTTACCAAAGCCTACACTGTTGTCATTGCGGTTGATACCCAATGTCAAGTTACCACTGCGTGCGCCACTACCATTGAAACCATTGGTTACAAATATTCTACTACCAGTGTTGGCTGCAGGATTGTCATAACCAATTCTAGCCCATTGTGTTGCACCAAAGCCAGTATTAATAACTTGATCAGCCATCAACATTGCGTTGCCATTGCTGGCACGCTGACGTGCTGGACCAAAGTAAACATCACCACTGGTGCCATTGGTTCTGGCACCTGCACTGATCAGTGTATTACCTTGGTGATGAGCAGCCCACAGTGCTCTAGCACCTACACCACCAACTGCACTAGTATTAGTGCCGCTGTTGGTTGGACTAGCAACCAAATACATGCCCACATCACCGGGATTACCGCCAGTTTGATCTTTCAGTGAAACTGCACTGATGTATGCTGCCGGACCAGTTGTGCTTGGACTTGTTGTAAATGATGTAGTTGAAGTCCAACCAATCTTACCCAATTCCTGTGTGGCTCTAGCGTATGTGGTATATGGATCTTGCGTTGCATTACCATATGCACCCAAGAACAACAATCTTGGTCCGCTGGTAGTAAGAGCACCACCGCCTGCAATGCCTTGGTTAGTTCCTTCTGTGTATTGTTTTAACAATATCTGTGGGAATAGACCTGGACTACCATATTCTGTGTTTGGATTTTCTGTGCCATCCCAAACAACGTTCAAACCAAATGTTTGAAGACCATCATTTTCACCGCGGTTGGTTAAGTCTGCGTTACCAACAGTTAGACCACGTCTAAAGTTGCCTACAGTTTTCTTAGAACTGAAGTTGGTGCGTCCAAGTAGCAACTTGTTCAACACTGTGGTGTCAATGCTGTAATCACTGGCAGTGCCAACAGCATATGAGAAATCTGTGGTTACAGGACCACCATCACCATAACCATAATAAACCTTTGAGTCAGTCATGAAGTTGACAGCAATCAACTGCGCATTAGAGCCAAGTTGATCAAAGTCACTTTCAAATGCAATGGTTAGACCGGTTGTGTTGTCACGCAAGCCTGGTGCTAGGGCACCTAAACTTAAAGTTGGATCACCACCATCATAATATAATGTTTCGCTGAACAGTGCGTTAGCACTCATGTAGATATTGCTGCCGCTGACACTGGTAACATATGTGCCGGCAGGGAACAATGTTGATGAAGCTAGATATGGGCCATCTTCAAACAAGTAGTAAGGTGCAACATTGCCAATTGTTAATGGATTGCCTTGTAGGTCATGCACATTAGCAACACCTGTAATTACATTGCTGCCTGCTGTGATTGTGCCATCAAATACCGCAGTTTTTAATTGACCTGTGCCGCTGTAACTTAAAAATGGTGCATCATATAATACACCAGCATTGGTTACAGCATAACCTTCACCAGCAATGTTTGTGCTATCTGCTAGTGTGCCATTTCTATGACGTGCTCTAATTCTAACTGGATCCTCAGATGTTAACGTTAGATCCTGACCAGACTCTGTGCTGATGCTGTTGACATTGGCAAGACTGTTGCTCATGCCAATAACACCGGTGCTACTGTTATAAGTTAAGTTTTCTGCTGCACTGATATTGCCACGTGCTCTTGCCGCAGTAAAATATAAGTTTGTGCCTTCTGATAAGTCAGAAGTGCTTGCAGGAATTGGATAGTATGTTGTGCCATCATTGGTGAATTCCCAACGATTAGTAGTTTCGTTCCATTTTAGGCTTGTGTTTGATCCACCACCTGATCCTTGACGATCAATTGTAATAAATCCATCGCGTGCAGTAGCATTGCCATAGTTAAGTGTAATGGTATTGTCAATTACTTGTAAATCTGTAACATTGATATAATTTAAATTACCAGAAACATTTAAGTTACCTGAGATTTCTAAGTTCTTATCAACAGTTACAGTTCTTGTGCTGTTGTTGTAATTGACATTTGCGTTTGCAGAAGTAGTGCCAATGCGCAAATCATTTGTGGTGATACGGTTATCATAAATGTCAAATCCGCTGATTGACGATTCACCGCCTGTGAGATATTTGCCGCCGCCACGTATACGGCTGTTGCCTTCGGTGTAATCAATCAGTGCTAGACCACCAACATATCGTGTCCATGTGCCACCTTGATATTCAACATAAACACCATTAGTGCCACCACCGTTGGTAATTAACAAGTTACCAAAGTTGCTGTTTCGATCACTGTAAAGATAGATGCCTTGTGCCGATGATCCACTTGCAACACTTCCATCAAAAATAACACGATCAGTTGTGAGATTACCATTAAATGTGGGATCAGTAGCAACACCAACAGTGCCGTTTAAAGAGTTGTATGTTAATGGAGCACTAACATTGATAGAATTTCTAATTTGGCTTTGTGTAACACGGTCATATGTAATTACACCTGTGCTGTTGTCATAACTTACGTTACCAAAACCGATACCATTGTTGGCAGCACTAATTAATGTTCTTACATCGCTGTTACTTGGGCCAGTGTAAGTGAATACGCCTGATCCACTATCATAAGCAAAACTACCTAAGCCACCTGCATCAGCTGAAGTAACAGCGGCACGTGCTCTTGCATTTGAGAAGTAAAGATTTGTTGAACCGCTTTCAGCAATATTGCCTGTGGTAATATTACCACTGTTACCAATACCAATTGTTACACCGTTAACAGTGATACTATCGCTGGTGCTGTTTAACAAACTTGCATGATAGGTTGTGCCATCATACATCACTGTTAGGTAATTGATTGCATTTGCATTAATTGTTAGATTGCTTTGGTTAGAAACAAAGTCCCAATCGGCCCATGACAATGGATAAGTTGCTGTATCTAAAATAGATCCACCAATATTGTCTTGTTGTAGAATAAGCGTAGCACTGCTGCCTGCTGTCACACCACTAAAACTAATACCAGTGATGTTACCAACTAAAGTGCCGGTATGTAATGTGCCATTGGCTAAATTGATTGTGACATTGCCACTGAGGTTGCCATTGTTGTAAACAGATTCACTAAAGTGTTTTAATTTAACATTGCCACCTGTGATAGCAGTTAACACTCTAGCATTTGTAAAGTATTGATTTGTGCCTTCAACGAGATATGTTGTGGTAACAGCATTACCAGATGTTGACCAATAGCGATTGTTTGTGCCTTGGTTTAAGTCATCTGTGGTCTTGCCAGCAAAACTTGCGTTGCTGTCAAAGCTGAATATACCGCTAGATACATTATAAAGAATTGGGCTTTCTGCACCTAGTGCTGCGCGAACTTCGGCTGCACTTGCAATGCCACCTTCAGTCACAGTAACGTTACTGATAGATGTTGATACTGTTACATTTGTTAAGTTTTCATCTACTGTAATTGTGTTTTCAGTAAATGTTACATTGATATTTGCCATGGGTGGACTCCTTTAAGCTACGCTAGTAACTGTAATTACTAAGTCTGCGGCTCCACCGCCTCCTAAACTACTATCAAGAATAGTAATGGTATCATTGATATTGTATCCAGTGCCACGAGCTGTAAGTTTTGCTGTGGCAGCACCAGTAGATGGTGCAACAACAACTTGGAAGATAGCACCTGTTCCTTCTTTGCTGCTGAGACCAGTTAGGCCACTGTATGTGCCTGCTGTTCTTGCTGCATCAGCACCGCTTACGCTAACGCCTGTGATAGCACCAACACCCAGTGGCACATAGTTTGATTCTAGTGCAGGATCTGCAGGCACTTTGCCCACTGTTGGGTCAAAGCGTTCTAAAATACACCAACGATGTCTATCACGCTGTAATGGTGATGTGCCTGTTGCAGGAATTTCCCATTGGAAACTTAGCACTGTGGCTACAACATTTTCTCGGGCATTTGGAACAACGTTTCCTGTGTAACGATCTGCAGGGATTGTAAAGACAACTGTGCCAGAATTGGCATTGGTTTTATCAAAGTTACCAACATCAACGTTGGCTGTGTTGGTAAAATAACCTAACACGCTTGTATCAGTAAAATTGGGTAGACCGGTTATACGGTCGTAAGTTACAGTATCTAGCAGAATTGATTGATAATCTGCTGTGAAAGTATATGTTGATACATTTGATCCAAAGTTGTATGTGAAACTTTTTTGATCTTTGGGGAACATCTCAATAACTTTAACGTTATCTGCTCCACCCACGTATTGGCTGAAATCTAGTAATCTACCTGACATGATCGCTCCTGAGGGACTTCTTTAGTGTCTAAGGACACTAAAGCGTTGGTTATGTATATTTATTAAAACTTAACAAAAGTAGCAGTTTAAGCACTTAAACTATCACGTTTGCTGTGGCAAAACGATATGGTGCTGCATATGGATAGCGTATAGCAATGAGACCACTGCCGCCATTGGCGCCTCCCCCACCGCCACCACCGGTGCCTTTTGTTCCTGTTTGGCCATCATTGCCACCACCATATGCACCTATGCCGCCGCTATCGGCGCCGCCACCACCTGCATATTGAATTGGTGTAATGTTAGGTCGCCATTGAGCATCAATTAAATAACCGTTTGTTTCACTATTTGCGCTCCATCCTTGACCGCCATTTTTGCTAACTGTATTACCTATAGCAGTTACACCACCACCGCCACCATTTGGCTGTGTTGGATATGATGACCTAAAACCCCATCCTGCCAAATAACTATTTGGATAATAAATTGATGTCTTTGTTGGCAATTGACTCTTTCCATCGGCAAATGCAGTAAAGCCGCCTGGATTGGATGATGATATTGCGCCAGAGCCGCCGCCACAGCCACCCGGAGATCCTCTTAATTGATTAGGAAATTGCACACCACCACGCCCGCCACCAAATGCTGTTATGCCTAAAGTAACATTACCAACGAATGCTACAGTATTTGCCATATCGCTTACATATGCTGTATCTTGAGAAAGTATGCCGGGTGAAGTTTTCATGCTATATGATCCAACAGCTATGTTACCTAATGGTAGACTCCAAAAACCTATTTCACCTGCGCCGCCACCATTGCCGCCAAATCCTGCACCACCACCGCCAATGATCATGTTGCGGAAACGCAATCCTGTTTCATCAGATTTGATATGTTGGTTCCAATAACTAAATTGAGGTGTTACAAATTGATCTACCCAAATGTTTGCATTGCCTGTGTAGTTGCCATAATTGCTAAGTGTAAATGTTTCTGTTGCAGTATTACTAAATGAATGGAACTTAGCGCCAAGCACACTACCAAAGCCAGTTGTAGTAAATGGCACAATGGTTGTATTGCCACCGGTGGCACTGATAGGTATAATTTCATATACTTGAGTGTTGGCAGATTCTTTTAAGGTAGTTCCAGTGATGCTGGTTCTTCTTAGTCTTAATTTAAATTTCTTATGACCTTCACTGCCTGCAATTGACTTTACTAATGTTTTGGTTAATGAACCACTGCCATTTGCATCCAAACTAATTGTGCCGCTGAGAGTATTGTCAGTAAAGTCATCGGCTTGTAGATTGCCATTCAAGTCTTCTATGGTGTAGTAGATATTTGTGTTTTTAACATTACTTGTAATAGAATAACTTATAATGTGATTGTCACGTGTAAAAGTATTTGATTTGCCGCTGTAACTTACTGAAATTTCAAAGGCAGGAAAGTCAGCAGGTGTGCCGCCATAACCTGCACGTTTATTTCTAAAGAAGCCAAAGTTTCTACTGATTGTCATACATCACTCCTTTAGGGTCTAACGGGCCACACAATTTCTTCTACAGTATTTACTGTTACTGTATCGGGCATGTCGCGTAATGCTTGTCTATAAACAGCCCATTCTGTTTTTTTAGCATCATTGAGAGGACTGTCTGGCATTTGTGTCCAATCACTGCTGGTCAATAAATGTGCTCTTTTACTGCGAATGTATTCAACAACATCAGGTTGAAAAGGCAATCTATCTTCAATGGCCATTGTTTCTAAGTTGACACGCTTCTTACTTGCATTTTGCAGATAGCCATTGATGTGTGCCCAATGCGGATTGTTAGCAAGATTTTTTGCCAACATATCATCATTCATTTTCATGCAACGTTCAATTAAGCCTGTTTCGCGGTGATATAATATTCTATACATTATATTCTATTACCTTTGTTAATTTTAAGCAATTGATATTTGATATCATCAAAACCACGTCCAGTAATTGCACTGCCCATGGTATTATAACCTTCTACCCAAATATTTGCACTTACTAACGTGCCATTCTCATCACCGGGCACAAATTCGCCGGGGTCTAAAGTAATCTTACCACCTGCAGGAATAAACGCTGTGGGTGGATATGGATCATTTAGGTTAAACACACTGCTTGCTGGATAATAATCATATGTATAAGTTGAAGCATTACCACTGTATTTGTAAGTAACGTTTGCTCTAACTCTAAAACCAATAGTGTAACCACCACCGCTGCCACTCACTGGTGGTAAACTACCAACTACACCTGCAACAGCATCAATACTGTAATCAACGTTGGCAATTGCGTTAGTCAAATCATACTCTACTGGTGTAATTAATTTATGCCACACAACATTGCCTGGTAAACTGGTATTGCTTAATCCAGCATCTTGAATTTGTGCACCAGGAGCAAATATAAAGAAGTTATCACTGGTAACTGTGTTACTCTTAATGTCGCCACCATCGACAACATTGGCACGTGGATTGTTTAGACCAGCAGTTACATAAGTTCTACTGGCTGCACCTGTTTTACTATCACGCATCTTAATTTCTAAGTGGAACTGCGTGTCTTTGTTAAAGTTATAAGTGTCGATGGTGAAGTTGAATGTTTCATCATCTGGGAAATAGGTTGAACCAGTTTCAGGTTTGCGCACATAAGTTGCAGGTGGACTTGCACTGGCAGCATCATTGTATACCTGCACAATTGCTTCATCGTAGTTTACATTCACAGGCACACCGATTGGCACGTTGATGAATGTGCCGCTGCTGTATGCACCACCATAGGTTGCTCTTACGTTGGCTAAACTTGTGTTGCCCACAACACTACCTGTGCTGGGTGAATACAAGTTTGCTGTTGTTTGTGTTGGATCACTTACCACAAGAATATTACCAATGTTTAGTGTAGCATTGCTGTTCAATACCCACCAATTGGTGATACCTGTTACTGGAGGTGGTAGATCTTCCTGTGTGAGCAAGTCGCCATATACATCCTCATCATATTCTAGCAGTGTAAATTTACAATGCAACATGCCATCTGCATCTTCTTGTTCAATTACACGCATGCAACGGAATAGTTTTTCATTGTAACCATATAGTGGCAGTGTGAGTTTAACAACATCACCAACATCCACTGTCATGCTGCTGAAGTCAGCAGTAAATTCAACAATTGTTGAGATACGGCTTTGGTTAAGGTCAATGTTGGCCAACTGTGCAACACGACTGCGGTCATTGACCATGTCCAGTCTATATTTCAGTGCGTTGTCGGGCTCGTTGGCATTGCGAATACTCACATTACATTCAGCAAAGTAAACGTCTGTTTGGTCGCGTTGATTTACACTGGGATACTCAACTTCAATTTGGTTATACAAACTGTAAAGTTCAGTTGATGTGATTGTGATACTGCTGGTAATGTTATCATCATTGAACACAAACGCATTAGCAAGTTCGCCTACTGTGGCTGCACGGTTAACAACCACACCAAACTTACCCTGCTTGGCATTGTAGGTAAAGAATGCACCACCACTTTGGCAAATCTTGTTGACATTATCTAACACAGGCACAAAGGTGCTGAGTGCGCCATCAATTTGATAACGACTGTGTTGTTGTGTAACGTTGGCTGTATCGATATAACTTACATTTGCATTGGCATAATTATACCAGTCGTTGAAACTTGCAGTATCGATGATTGCATTGCTGATACCTGCACCATATCTGTCATTGCGTAGGTAATCCAACAGCACATTGCTGGGCTCATTTAAACTGTTATTGATGTCAAAGGTAATTGCACCCAACCCAGTTAGATCATTTTCACTGTCATAGTCCATTTCAACCACAGCAAATACCAAACCATCCATTGTGTTGGCATTGCTCCAACCAGCAAACTGACCATTGCCAGTGCCATAAGCATTTACTGCGCCAGTTGTGGGAAATATTTGACTTGTAGAACTTGAATTACCAGCATAAACACGAAAACGCATTTTGTTTGCAATGTTTGTGCTTGAAGTTGCATTAGGATCGGTGATGCTGATAACGTTTGCACCTGTAAAGTTCAACTGTGCATCGCCTCTGTAGATATTGTTCACAGTCCACACATCATTGCTGTTGTATTCACTGATAACAATAGCATAAGCCATTGTTTTATTTGAATTTTTAATTTCAGCGTCTGTGATAATACCGCCAGTGTAATTACGACCATACATGCGCGGCACTTTGTTGTCTGTGCTGGGTGCAAGTTGGATCTTAACGCCTGGATCTTTTTGTGTTAACGCACTGGGTGGTCTAAACACACCCATCAATTTAGCTGTGCCTACTGCAAGACCAGTAGCAATGATGCTAGTTGCAAGACTAGCCCATGTAACAGTGCCAATGATAGTTGCAGTGCTGATACCAATTGCACTTACGATTGCTGTAGCGATTGCTGTAAAAACTGCCATTATGCACCCTCATACACGTAATTTGTTTCTATGGCACGCCAACCTCGGCTGCCTAGGTCAAAGTCTGGACTAATACTCATATTAGTTAGAACAAAATTCTTTATTACTCCAGCACTTTGCATTCTTTTACCAGTCTCAACATATTTCATTAGTAATCTATATCCTAAACTGGTATTTCTATATTCTTCTTCTACCCACCATGCCAACTCTTTGAGAGTTTTTATGTGTGGTAACCATGGATCACTGCAAATTTGTGCAACAATCATTCCTTGTATTACACCGCCTGCTTCACCAACTATGATACAACCATTTTGTAACAAACTAACAAGGAAATTTCTTACTCCTCGATCATTGTATTCTGGGTCATGATAATCAACAACTGGTGCATGGTTTGCAAAGTTGACCATCATCTCCATAATTCTATCAAAGTCTTTCAAATCTGCATATCTAATCATTATCGTTCCTGCGTATTGTAATCCTCAAAGCCGCGGCCGCCTCCGCCGCCGCCATATCCGGTGCCACCAGTGTATTCCTTACCAAAGTCAAAGCTGGTGTTTTGTAAATCTTTTACTCTATCAAAACTTATATCGCCTGGATAGTATCGATTGCGATCAGTGCCATTGGTTCTTTGACCTGCTACTTTGTTTTGCAACACAGTGTTGATACTTGCACAACTAACTGTGATAGTGTTAACCAAGTCACCATCTAAGAAACTTGTGGTTTCATCTACGCTGTAATTGGTGATAACACCGCGATAACGTTCATACATTGCGCCGGGTATTAGTTGCATTGTGTTTACATCAAAGAAACCTCTGCGCACAACAACGTTACCGCCTTTGATCGGGTAACTTAACACAATGTCCATATAGTTGGCATCGCTGGGAATACCGCTCAATTGAATTTGCAAGTCACCGTTAGTAACCTTAAGGTCATCTGTAACTGAACCTAACTGTAGGAAAGCACCAAGCTCAGTGTAGGTGTTGCCGTTATAGGTGATAGGTTTGTATGCGCTACTAATATAATATGTAGTAGGCGTAAAGTTTGCATTCAGTGTTAGGTCGATAAACACAGCATGGCTAATAGTGGTATTGGCAACTTCAGGTATACTTGTTGGCATATCTAATCCTTACTGTCATGAGCTAAATGTAAAGCCTTCAGGTAGGCTGCTTACACTTCCGTAAAATCCGCCACCACCACTAGTTGATGGATCCTCAATGACTTCTACTAATTCAAATACGTCGGTCCATTCCAAATAACCACCCGGAACAACGCGATAACTGGGCTTCTTGGTCATTACCACTTGCCAAGTTACATCTTTGCCAACTAAAATACCTGCACCTGCTTCAGTGTATCCTGTTTGATCAATAAATGGTCTGTTGATAGGCACAGCAACAGTTGTGCCACTGCCACGCAACACACGACTGGTAACAGTGTATGGATATTTGTAATTGCCACTTAACTGCACAAAGTCGCCGGGCTCAAATATCACAGTTGAACTGGTTGTGCTTGTGACAGCACTAACATTTAGTGTAAGCGTAAGTGCATTGCCACTGGCTACAGTGATTTGATTAATTTGTGCAGTATTCAAATCACCTTGATAACTTGTGATATATGCAAGTTTTGGATTCGTGTTACCAATGTCAATTACTTCAATGAAGATACGATCTAGTCTATCGATCTCTTCAGTAAGTTCTCTATAGTCGGCATAGCGCATGCCGGGACGTGGTTCTACGATCATTTGCCATGGCACATTGTTTGCTACACTGGCAATTTTAACTTGACCACTGCGGCTTACACTTTGGCCGGCTAGTTTGCGACGAATAAATTCAATACTTACTGAATTATCTATAATTGTTTGTATGCTCATATCTTTTTACCTCGGTAAGCGACGTGCGCCGGCTTGTGTAACACTGTAGATAAACTCTGGATCGCGTGCTACTAATTGTTTGAAACTAAATGCATCTACTGCTTGAATATTGTAAATTACTTGTGTGGTTCCGCCGCCGCCAAAACGTCCATTGGCTACAACTGTGCCAGGTCCACTGGGCACAAACAACTCTGGTCCACGCTCACCAACCACATAAGGTTGACCTGCGCGAACTGGACCACCTACTGCTCTAGGTGTAGGTGCTGGTAAACCTAATAAACTACCAAACAATCCACCGCCACCAAATAATTGCAAGAACAATTTCTTAGCTTGTAATTTAATAATTTCTGCCATCAAGCTGCGGAATAGATCTTTAAAGCTGAGTTTGCCTGTTTCGACAAACTTAAGAATAGCATCAGCAAAACCATTCATTGCTGTATTGAAAATGTTTTGTGCGTATGCTGCTTCATCTAGTATTTGACGTGTAGCATTGCGTGATGCTTCAGCAAGTCCTTCACTGAAACTCATTAGTAATTCTGTCTTTTTGCGTTCTGCTTCTGTGACTTGTCCTAATGCAGCAAGTTCCGCGTCGCGACGTGCGTAAATGTTTCCAAGACGTGTATTAAACAGGCCTTGATCCATATTTTTACTTTCTTCACGTAGTCTTGCTTCATCTTCTGCTGCTTTAGCATTAATCTTTTGTATTTCAATTGCATTACGCTTTTGATATTCAAACAAGAATGTTCTAGCACCAAGTTCAGTATTGATTGCTTCTACAGCCGCTGCACCTTCACGACCAATACGTGCAACATCGCGACCGCCGGCTACTTGTGCTTCTTTAACACGAATAGCAATTAATGTATCCAACGACTTGGCTTGTTTATCGTATTGTGCATTTACTTCTGCAATTGCTTGTGCTTGCAGACGTGCATTTTCTGCAGGTTGTGTGCTTAATTCTTTGGCCTGAATGTCAGCAATTGCTTTGTCACGTGCTTTGTTTAGATCAAATAGTTTTTGTTGCTGTTCGACATAATCTTCTGCACTGCCAACCAAACGTAGATCCATTGCAAGTTTTTCACCCATTGCAGTGGTTTCAACTTTTAATTGTGCAATACTTTCTTTGATAGTTTGTAAGTTACGTGCCGCGGCTCTTGCACGTGCTTCAGCTTCACGTTTAGCTTTGGCAGCGGCTTCCTTAGCGGCTTTTTCTGCTTCGGCCTTTGCTTTACCACTTTCAATTTCTTGTTTGGCTGCTTCTGCATATGCCTTAGCTTCTGCTGTTTTTGCTTTGAAGGCTGCTTCATCTGCTTTGGCTTTGGCTTCAGCTTTAGCAGTATTATCATCCATTAAACTTGATAGTTCTTTGTATGCTAAGCCGGCAGCAACAACACCTGCGGCTAAGGCAGCAAGTCCTGCAGGTCCGCCAAATGCAAGTAATGTTGCTTGTGCAAATGTTGTTTTAACAACCTGAGCCCTAAATGCAATAAGTGCAGCACTTACAGCAAAAATAGCACGTGCTACGCCTGCACCAAATGCAGCAGCAAGTATACCAGCAAATATTTGAACATTTTCACTTAACTGTTTGATTAAGTTTGCTAGGCCACTGAATACACCAAACTTACTTTCAATATTGGCCAACAGTTCAACAAAGTTATTGCCAATTAGCGTGAAGCTTTGGCTAACTGTGGTCTGCATCTTTTGGAATTCAGTTTGCACTTCTGGTGCAATTGCCTTCATGCCTAATTCAATTGCTTTAGCAGTTAGCGCACCTTCGCTGGCTAATTTCTTAAGTTCGCCAATTGGATATTTTACTGCTTCAGCAAACTTCATCATCAGCACAGGGTTGTATTCCATCATAGCGCGGAATTCATCACCTTGTAATTTACCACTGGCCATGGCCTGACCAAACTGTAGAATAGCAGCACTGGCCTGTTGACCTGTGGTTCCGCTTAATGCTAGAGTTTGAGCAAATGTTTTAGTTAAGCCACTAACATCGCGTGCTTCTTTGCCTACTTCACGTGTGGCAATAGTTAGTTTACTGTAAAGATCACCAATTGAACTAATAGGACTGCGTGTTTCTTCTGCGATGCGTTTAATGTTTTCAAACGCTGTGGCAGCACCTGACTGTGAACCAGTAACAGCAATAAGTTTGTTTTGTAAACTTTGGAAATCATTTACAAGTTTAAGAATGCCGGCGCCGGCAGCGACAAAACCAACTGTTGATAGTTGGTCAAACAAACTACTCTTAATAGTATCGCCGGTCTTCTTACCCTGCTGTTCGAGACGCTGCATTTCTGTAGTAGCAGCACGAATGCCTCTTCTAAAGTTGCTGTCGTCTAAAACCAGTGCAACGCGAATTTCTTTAGCCATATTTTCTCACAATGTCATTGATTTCTTTTTCAAAGTATGTGATACTTGGATCACTCATACCTTGTGGTGCTTGTTTACTGTAGCCGTCATCTAGTCGACCTGCGTAACCATAATCACCTGATATTCTATCACCAACTGTGCGTGTGCGGCTGCGAGCATTGCCTGATCTGACCGGTGTTGTGTTTTTAAAGAATGTGCCAGTGCTGCGCCATGCATCAACAATGCCGCGTTCTAGATCACGGAACATTTTCTCTACTTCACTGCTGTCCACGTCTGCCATTTCGCACATTCTCCATTCGTTTGCGCAAATCACTTTCATCATACTGTGGGGTTTTACCATTTGCTTTATCGCTTTGATTATTAATCCAACTTACAGCAACATCATAAACCCACAAATCAAAAGTATTTGCACGGTCTAACAATTCTGAAGGTAGCATACCATACCGTTCACCCAGTGCGTCCAACATGATTGCAATATTGAGCTCACTGCTACCTTCTTTGAGTGAACTACCGGTTACTTTCCCAGTTGTTCGACTACTCGATTAATACAACGCACCATAACAGTAGCAGGCAATACTTCACCATCGCCGATCACAGGTTTGCCTTCCTCATCGAGGATAAGTTCTGCGCAAAATTCGATTAGTTCTGGGAAATTATCTGATTCGGCTGTGACGTTTGCAAACTTAATAAACTTTGCTAGTGGTTGCTTGTCCCACACGTAAAATTCAAGTTCTTCGTTGTATTCTTTGATTGTTTCCTCGTCATTGAGGACTACACGAATCAGTTGTGGTTTGCTGGCTAATTGTTTTAGTTTCATATCTTTTTCCTTTATACCTTTGGTTTCATTTCACTGGGATCTTCACGATCCTTTAGTGCATGTATTGCACTTAAACTAAAGCTCAGTCTGTTCTGAGCCTTTTCAATATCTGTTCTAGCACAGCGTAATTCTGCTTGTGCTTTAGCAATTTCTTGCTCAAGACTCTTCAGTATGTCCGGTCTTGAATGTTGTGTCCAAATCTGCATTTGTTTCTACCTTTATATCTATATTTATTGGTTTTGCAATTTTCTTAGGTTTTTCGCCTAGGAACTTGACTGCGAATTCATGTTTGGTCCAAGTCTCTGTGCCTGCGCTGAACTGTTCGTCGTCGCTGTGAGTTTTAGCCCATTCACGAAATCTGTTAATGGTTGTTTGTTTCATCACTTTCCCCTAATAACAAGTAAGGGGTATAAGTTGCCTTATACCCCCCACTGTTTCATTAAACAGTGCCTACAGTGTAGTCACCATCAACTTCAATTGTAACAGGTGTTACCCAAAGTGGTGCGTCTGGGTTTACAGTTGGTGCTAGACCACTGATATAACCTTCGCCACTTAGATACTTGCTGCTTGAGTCTGTGCCGTTGAAATAAGCGCGGAAATAAACTTTTGTCTTTTCTTTGCTTACTGTAAACAAACCTTTTTCCTTTACGTCATCATCGCCAACAGTGCCAGTTCCGAAGAATGCGGCAGTGTCAACTACTACGTTAAGGCTAAGCTGGTTTGTTGCTGGAGTAGTAGCAGCATTTTCAGCTGTGCTATCCAATGTCTTCCAACGGAAAACGCCAGTTGAGTTATTGATGGTGATATCTTGCATGCTAGGCACGACTAGGCCGGCATTGGCTGTGAAGTTAGCGTTAGCACTTGATTGTGCCAATACTAATACAGCTTCATTACCTGCACTTACGTTAATTGTAGCCATTTTGATATCTCCTCAGTTTAAATGGTTAAGAATCTATATTCTATTGAATATATGATAATGTCGTCTTGTATTTCGGTCGTTTGTGTAGTTTCAACATTCACCACTGGAGCAATAACACTCTTTGCAGATTCCATTGAAGCTATCACATTGTCAGTTTGCGAGGGTTTATTCTTAGCATCTACTGCCAGATAAACGCGAATTGTAGTTACAGTTTGAAAGATATTTCTGTTATCCAGAGTTGGAATAAATTCCGTTACTTCATCTTGCTGCTCATCCACATACACTGTTCGCATGTTTTTAACATACAGTGGTGTGTTACCTGCAACAAACGGCAATTCACTGCTGACCTTAAAAGCCGAATAGGCTGCTAGGTTTGTAGTGATCTTTGCTAGAAGTGTATCTCTATAACTCATTATCTAACCCTTGTAACTGCTGCACGTCTGCGACTGCGGCGAGTAGGGAGAAAAGTATAGGCTTTCTCTCTATCTTCCACTGTGCCATCACCGTCCGCATCATACCAATCAGCCATGTCCAACAATTCGTTAAACAAATCATTGAACTTAGCGTCATAGAATTTGATCTTTTGCACTTCAGGTGATTCTGGATTACCAAAATCAGCAACAAGCGGTAGGATCATTTCCTTCAATGCATATGCTACACACATGTCAGTGAAGTCTTGCTTACGACTTAAAATCCTGTTGGGATTGAAGTCGGGCAACAGTGCCGGATTCGACACTGTTGTCCCTGTGTAGGCAAGATAACCTTTCCACCATGCGCTGGCTTTGATTTTGGTATTGATGCGACTGGTAGATCTCTCCAGCAACTCTTCAATAAAAGTTGTAACGTCGGCGAAACCGCTTTCAGCTGGAACCTTTAATTCGTTTGCTTCAAGTAGACGTTGGTCGGTCTGCAGAACATCTGTGTATTCTGCATAACTTAGAACATTACCACCAATCACTATGAATGCCATTTTATGCCCCTTTAAACTTAGGCTGTTGGTAGGTGGTTATTACGGAAGAATACCACGCCAGCTGCCTGACCAATAATACCTTGTAACAATGCTCTGTTACCGACATCACTGAGTGAACCAATTGTTTGTGCACCAGCTAGAGCGATCTGCTCCTGGATACCATATTCAAACGCTGGATCAATAACAGCAACATACTGACCACCGGCCATTGTTGGTGCGTTCTGAGTGCGTAGGTTTGCAACACCCTTAGCAATAGCTACGATGTTGGCCTGTGTGGCTGCACCTACTGTTGCGTTTGAAACGATGCGCTGACCGAAGCCTGCACGTAGAGCTGCGAAACCAGCACGAACTGTGCCGCGCATTTCGTGTGCATCGGTATCTGGGTTGAACCACATCTTAACTACTGGCTCACGCTTTGCAGCGTATGCTAGTGCTTCTGGGCTCATTACGAAGTTAACACGGCTACCAGCACCTGTTAGTGCTAGACCAGTGTTGGTGTGAGTTGTGAAGCTGCTGTTTGCAACTGCAAAACCAGCCTTGTCAACTGCTAGAGCTAGACCACCAGCCATGCGTGATAGAACAGCGTTACGAACCATGTCGAGGCCGCCATCTTCTAGGGCTTCTTCGGTTACGTCTGTTGCAATACCATACTTGCTAACTGTGATGTTAGCTGCTGTTGGAACTAGGTTGCTCTGTGCGCCAGCTTGACCGATGATTGAAACACCTTCGTTAACTGATACAGCATCAGAGTATGTGTTGGTTAGAGGGATACGTAGTGTATCGCCTGCTTGACCAGCGATTGTATATGAGTTGAGAATGATCTGCTGATTTGGGAGAAGAACTGCGTCCATGAAGTAAGGAACGAGATCCGCAACGATATCAGCATACAATTGCTCAATTGATGAACTTGTTGTGCCTGCCATTTTATTTCTCCTGTTATGACATTAAGTTATTTAAAGTTTGCCCTTGCTTTTTCCATTTGCTTTCTTACCATTGTGTCGGTAATAGCATCACGTTTAAGCATTGGCTGATACTGACGTATATTCATATACGCCGCTCTGTATTCAGCATCGGTGTTAACACGATTTGCGTCATAAGCCTTAACAGCTTTGCTGTTGGTTAAGTCGCCGGTTTCACCTAACTGTAATTCAACACCCTTTTTGCCAAACTGTAGGCCAAGAGTGCGACCCACCAATTCAACTGCGCCTGCGTAGTCTGGCTTTTCACCATCTACTGTTAAGAATGTGTCACCATTGCGAATAGCAAAAGTATCACCTTCAACTGCAAGCATGTTTCTGGCTCTCATTAGGTCTACTACTGCACTACGCTGTTCCTGTGTCCAGTTACCAGGCATAGCACTTTGTAGGTTACCCAAGTGATCCTTCAACATTAGGTCTGTTCTAAGACGGTTTACCTGTGATTTGAGTTCTTCTACAGTTGCTTCACGCTTTTTTACTGCGTCACGCAATTGGTTAACATTGAGGCTACTGCCTTCTTCTGTTACACTGGTTTCCTGCAGAGTTCTTACCACACTCTTTACACTGTCAATGCTGTCTACATTTAATTCTTGTAGCAGTCGTGTTTCCACTTCCTTTTTAGCATTAGCAGCGATCTTATTTGTATCGTCGCGAGTATAAACTCTCACGCCATCTACAAATAACTTACCTTCTCGAACTTCAACCTTTGGGGTTGAACTTTTATCAGATTTTGTATCTGTTGCAGTATTGTCAACAGGTGCGGAATCTGTTACCGTTCCAAAGTTATCGGATTGGACTGCCGTGTTGTCGGTATTATCTACCATTTTGTTTTCTCCATTTAATCGCAGAAGTTTGCGTAATTGTTATAAACTGTTCTCACTAAAACTTGAGTCGATCAATTGCTTCATACGAGCCTTGATCTTTTCTTTCATTTCGTCGAGGAATTCCTCGTCGGAATCTTCTTCTGGTTCTTCTGTGTAATCAGAATCTTCCATTTCCATTTGTGCCATTAGACCGGCACGTAATTGCTCATGGTCTGGGAATGGCATGTAAATTACTACGCCATCCTCTTCATGTGTATGGAAACCTGCACCACCTAGTTCCGCTGCACGAGCTTCGGCTTGAGCCTGTGTGGCATATACCTCAGCTTCTTCCTGCGCGGCCAAACCAGGATATTCTTCAGCGGTTTCCATTTCCACTGTTTCCATTGATTCATGCATGTCTGGTTTAGCGAATCGTGTTTCATATTCGCTAACCAGATTCATGATGCTGGTTACTTCGGCAATTTCCTGCTGCAACCCGCGATTGCTGTAAAGTCTGTTATAACTTACAGTTAAATCTTGGGGAACTGGTAAACCTTGCCAATCAAACCACATGGGCCACAAACTGTGTGCTTCTACGTTTTCCAAGCTGGTTGCTTTCTTGCGAATGAATGCTTCCAACTTGCTGTCATACATTTCAATTTGCACGCCACTGCGGCTAGCCTTGATAAGTTCATCTGAACGAATCATAGCAACCTGATTCATCTTTTCAATTTTCTGCTCTACTAATTGACGCAATTCAGTAATGCTGTCCAATGGTGGAGCAACAAACTCATACACATAAGAGGGTTGCCCGTTAAGCGAGGACTGAACTCTAATGGTAGTTCCAGGCTCCGCACCTACACTGTAATTGTTTTGAGCTAATGTAGTCTCATCAATAATATTCACGGGGTGAGCACCATAACTTACAGCTGAATAGATTTCGCCGAAGTCTCCGTAAATGCTACGTTGTAGTTGCGCGATATCAAATATTGGGGTGTGGCCCACACCATTGTAAATCTTGGTGCTTTGATATACGGGTCTTACAGGGATATATCCCAACTCATTGACTTGGGAAATTCTGTAAATTGTTTTACCATCGTCACCTTCCGTTGCTGTAACGCCTATGGGAAGATCGACTTCTGAATCTGTATCGTAAGGAACAAACACAGTTTCAATTGTGTCTTTTGTAATATATTGATAGATTTCTAAATCTGGTTCTGTGGCTGTGCGAATAACAATCTTTGTTAATTCTAAATCACCTGCTGCATTGTAACCATATTGCCAATTGGTTACATCGATGGGCGAGTGCATGCGCCAACGTGCATATGCTGATCCTGCAGGCTTGATGCAACTTACCCAAACAACACCATACACAGTGGTAAAGGTATCTACTTGACTCATGAACTCATTGATACTGTTACCTTCGCCATCTACATCAGTGATGAAGTTGTTGATATCTGGATTATCAGGTAAGTTTCTTACTGGTGCTGCTCTAAAGAGGATAGCGTTATATTCGCTGACATAAAGTCTTGTGTAAGGCAACACAGGAACATTATTGATTTTTTCTTGATAGAAGTTGCTGTTATACTGTGTGCCATTGTCAGCTTCTTCGCGGGTGTTTACAGGCTGAATGGTGCTGCGATATTTGTTGACAGCAACACCATTTGAGTCTAAGTCATAGGTGTTAACAACATCGCTTTGCGTAGTATAATCGATATCGTAGGCTTTGAGGTAGTTACCCAAGCGATATTCAACACCGCCATAGTAACTCTTGACTGCTAACTTCCAGTCATCAATGTATCGTTCGTATAGTGTATGACTTCCCGTAATGAAGTCATAATAATTAAATTCCTTGGCCAAGGCTAGTCTCCCCGCGGGATAGGTATAATTGCATGCGTAAGTATTTATACATTCTGTGTCAAAAAGCCTGTTTTAGAGATTGTTTGAGGCCATTTTAGGGATACTTGATAACACTCTATCATAAAATTCCATATAAATTGCTGCTTCTGTTCTCTCTAAGCGTTGTATTGCACGTTCGGTGTCGGTGAGGCTGTGCCAATAGGCACGTATGTCTCTGGGACGCTCCTCACCTGACCAATTGTCTTCACTGTCAAAGCACAAGTCGTGAGTCATCTGTGATAACAATGCCTGATGTCTCGCCCGCCGATACAGCCTTCTGTAAGCCAAAGGCCATTCTCTTATTTGGGTCATACTTCACACCTTTACGCGACTGGTTGCGCTTGGTGCGTTTCTTTTGTAACAGTTTTTGTCTTTGTGGATTTTGTTTCTTCATTGAGTAACTCCTGATATTGTTGTGGGGTTAGTGCTTCTACACGTATGGCGCCGGTCTTATGGGCGTAATATTTTACATTATTGCGTATTGATACATCACTGTCTCCGGGAAAGAATCTAATTACATCATACCTACCCAGTGGGTTGGTGCGTGGATTTTCTTTGTAGCTGAGTCTAAACATAACACCGCGATTACTTTGTGTCATTTTTCTTTTCCTTGGGCTTCTTACCAAATATTTTGTCCCAGTTGTCTTCGAACTGTTTTCTATTGGGGATAGGACGTGGCTTACTGCCTTTACCGCCGGTGGGATTACTCATCTGCGCTGTCCTTTTTATCTTTGCGGAATATAGCATCGAAATTGTCTTTGTAGGCTTGGCTGGGAGTCCAACCGCCAGCTGAACCTCGACCTGGTGTAAATCCTTCACTGATGTCACGTAGATTGCGCAGTGCTGGAGTGTCGTTGATGATCTTCTCATTACGCTTCCATTCACTGGTATTCTTTTCTGGTGGTTTGCCGGATGCTTTCATGTTCAGCCCAGTGTGTTGGATCTACGCTTGCGCTCTTGAACTTCGGTGCCATACCCAACCATAATGCTGATGATGGTCAGCGGTAAGAACCAAAGACTGATTAAATTTAACATGTGTCCCCAAACCAAACTAATACCTAACAATGTAAAAGTATTAACACCATTACTTACATGGCTGCTGTCTTTGGTAAACATATTATCGGGTAACTTCATTTTCTTCTCCTGTGGTATAGCCGGCAAACACCACTGTTGCTCGTGTTCCGGCTGGTTGCGTTTCTAAATATTGATCTAAACTATCAATGCAATCCTCAATGGTCATGCCAGTGAAAGGTTTTGTATAGGCTGGTGCACCAGGTGGTGCAATCATTATTCTTGTGTAAACCATCTTCATATAAATCTTCCTGTGTTTCTTCTAATTGGTTGTGCTGCACTGTGTATTGCTTGTCGTATTGGTAAAACATAATTGATCACGTAACCCAATGCATCATTGAAGTGATCATATTGACCATCTTTGTTTGGAATACGTGTATTTTCTTTGTAGGTGTGTTTTCTCATGCACTCTAGCAAGTTTTTGCATTTAGGTGACACTGTCAAACGCACTGTGCCATCTGCACTTTTCAATGCACTGTTAACTGCGGCAATACGATCTGCCACTGCTGGGTTTACTGATCCCACACGCAAATCATAACCGGCATTCTTAAGAATGATGTGATCGGTAATGCCATTGGCACTGGTTCTACGTTGTGCACCACTGGCATCTGGATACACAAACTTTTTTCTACCCGGATAGCGACGTTCTATTTCGCTGACCATTTCATGTGTATTGGTTCCATATACCTGTATCTCATCAAAGATGTGTATGCGGTCATTGGTTTGGATTCCAATTACAGCACAGCCCGGATCAACGTTGAAGTCGATGCCTATGTGCAATGGCATGCGATCATTCAGCAACTGTTGTTCTATGATGTTTGCATCATGCAAGTTATAGTAGATAAGATTACTGATGCTCACAAACTCAGCTTCATATTCCTGCTGATAGGTGCGTTCATCTAAGTCATGTCGTGCTTGTGCAAGTTCTGCTTCACTGACATTGCCGCCGGCTGCGGTAGTGTATTGCCAGCTGGCCCAATGCTGATTGTTTTTAGCATGCTCATAAAGATCATAAAAGAAGTCACGTCCTTTGGGTGATCCAATGATTAATGCACCACCTTCGCGATCACTTAGTGTGGGTCGTATCACAGCATTCCAAGTGGTTTCTAAATTGGGAATGTCGGCTGCTTCATCGATGACCACAAAGTCCACACCAATACCGCGTATGCTGTCTGGATTGTCTGCACTGCGTAACATGATTTGACTGCCATTGACCAGTGTAATGGTTAGTTCACTTTCATTGATGCGTTTGACCCAACGTCGATCTGACAACATGCTTTTCAAATCATCCCAAACAATTTGCTTGGCCATTCTGTAACTGGGAGCAACATACAGCACGCGAGTATTGGGAAGTCGTGCCGTTTTAGCCATGGCACTGATGCTGGTATATGTTTTGCCAAAGCGACGCCCTGCTGCAACTACTTTGAATCGAGCAGGATTGTCAATTATGTTACGCTGAGGTTCTGTTAATTTCACTGATCATACCTGCAAATCTTTTTAAGGTCTAACAAGGCGTTCGGCTGCTGTTTGCATTTGCCCTGTGAATTCACAACGATATATCTGCATTTCAACGCTGTGTTGTTGCAACCAACGTATGTTTTGATACAACACTGTGTTGCCTAATTGTTCAAATGCACGCTCTGTTTCGGTTAAACTGTTCCACTGTTGAACGTAATTGTTGTCATTATAATTCACCATCACCACTCCATGGTAGAACCTGTGTGCTTTCACTGTTAACAGGATTGTCGCTGAATCCAAGCAAGTTCTTACTGAGCCAAATTTGAACAGTGGGATTCATCTTTACCACTGCGTTTTCCAACATGGCTTCCATTAGTCTCTGCTTGGTTGTTTGACGACTGCGTTCTACTTCAAAACGGAAATGATCGCGGAATGTGTTTTCTTTAACACCAAAGAACTCTGCCATATCGCGATATGTGAGATGCAAGCTGGCTAGTTTGCGCACTTGTTCAATGGGTATAACTGTGCGTCTATCGCCTCTGCCCACAATGATACCTTTTACGGCAGTTTCGCCATATTTTCTCAAGGGTTGATTAGCGTATGCATCAGTAGCAGCATCTTCTAGCACAATGTAATCATCATCGCTGCTTTTTTGTGCGTTTTTCACGGATTCGGGTTTATCAGACTCAGTCATTGTTCATTCCTGTAATCACCATTAGGTTCGCTGGTGTTTGCGTGTAACAGTATTTATTAATCTTCAATAAAAACCGTTATCTTTGGGGGTGTTAAGCGTGGTCTTCCTCTGGGTCTACCAGTGCTCTTGTAGGGTTGCTTGGGATTGGCTGCGGCTTTGGCTGCCATGTGTTGTCCACTGCCTGTTTTGCGTTCTGCAAACTCTCCATTTACTCGCTTGTAATAGGTTCGATGACTGTGACTTACTGGATGTATGATTTGATCATCAATATAAACTGTGTTGTTCAACACTGTGTTGTTACTGTGAACAAAATGTTCTAACACTGCTACTTCTGCTTCTGTGAGTGGTGCTGCCTTTTGTGCTAGGTTTACAATTGTGTTGAAACGCACACCGGTAGTGTCCAGTGCTGTTCCGTGTGTGGCTTTGAGCAAGGCCATGTGTTGAAGCGCAGTATGTGTTATCATCTTTTTATTTACGCATATAAGAAAGCCCCAAGCGGTTAAACTTGGGGCGATCCAGCAAGCTAGGACAAGCACTATACTTACGCAAAAAGAAAGCCCCGGGGTTTTATTCCCGGGGCTATCAACTCAAGTTTAACAACGCCCTTTCGGGCTACCAAGTTTAAAATAATAACAGTGAGGGGGTTTGCCTCACCACTATTACTTACTGCTGTTTTATTTTTGGTGTTGGTATTAGTGGCCGGGTTTGTTGCTTACAAACACATTCAGCTTTTCTGCTTCTGCAATAACACTTTCACTATTGGGCATAGCAGTGTTGTCCTTGGCACGTGCTGTGAGTATTTCACGTGCAAGTTTAAGCAGTTCTAGACGTATTTCATATGGTGTCATCTAGTATATTTATAGATAAGGCAAAGCCCGTAATGTGTGTGCATTACGGGCTTCGTATACAGCCGGTTAACAGTATTAGGCTAATAATAAGTGGCTGTATGTTATTACTATAGCAGGTTTTAAATGTTTGTCAACCTGTTTTAATGACGAAGCCCATAATGTTTGTGCATTATGGGCCTCTAATATGCAACCGGTTGTAATAGTATTTTGTTCTTATGGAGTTATGGCTGCATACTGTTTACAATATAACATATATTAAAACGTTGTCAACCTGTTTATTTTAAAATGTTGAATATTTTTGCAACACGGTCTGGCATGGTAGGATCCACAGGTGGTGCTGTTAACACGCCCTGTGAATTGTAATAGTAGTTGCTGTCCTCAGGTGCTGTGTTAATTGCATACTCTGCGATGCGCCAAGTGTGACTGTTGCTGAGTCGTTCAAATGCACGTTCTGTTTCGGTTAAACTGTTCCAATGTTCAAGTATTTGATCTCGATACACTGTTTCATCTTCGTCAATGTGAATATCTATTTCACGCCAATGACGTGCTTGTTGACATCTGCCATCTATTTCACCATTCTTGCGATAGATCTTATTTAGGTTCCAATTCACTGTCACTGTGTCGCTCCTCTATGTGCATGTCTTGTAAAACTTTAACTGTTACAGTATTTAACCAGTCAATGTAAGCTGGTTTACCCTTACGCTTACCATTGGGCTGAACGCATTCACTGCAACACAGTGCTGGATTGCCATGTGCATTTGTGAGTGCCCAATTGATGTGCATTTGATGTCTGCGGTGTTGATTGTAACGTTTGGGTGTCATTGGTATACCTGTAATGGGTTTAGTTGGCGTAATTGCTGTTGATTAAATTCTTCCCAAGCACTTTCTATTTCTACATTGGCAATGGGAATGTTTACTCTATTTGAGAATATTTCTGCTGTGGCGCTGTCAATCCAACTGCTGGTATAACCACGTGCAGACTGTTCTTCACGTGCAAGTCTATCACTGTGACTTAATTTATTTAGATCGCCAGTCAATTGATTTAGTTTATTGTAGCGCACTGGATCAATGCGTTCACTGCTGAAACGTATCAGTGGATAGCCCATGGCCTCTGGCACACGATTAAAGTAGTCCAAGTCAATTTTATTTTTAGTATACACACAGTCATGCACCCACAGTATGATGTTGTCACTGCCAATGCTGTGCTGGATTTGGTGCATCAATTCAGTTTCAAATTGTGCATACAAGTATGCTTCTAGTTTGCTTTGACTATAACGCCGGCCTTTGAGTGCGGCTGGCATGTTTGCCTTTGTCCATTCCTTAGTGTATGTTTGTCTTACAATCTCAGTGAACAACTGCTGTTCTTGTTGAAACTCTCTGATCCATTCATGATTGACAAAACGCTCATAGTCCTCGCGATTCCAAATAATGTTTTCAATTGCATTATGTGGTCTAGTGGGATCACAACCAAAGCCCATGCTGGTAATGGCTTCTTTGATCAACTCTAGTTTATGTTCTTTAGTGGTATTGGTGCTCTTAAGCACATCATAGGCCAACATATCACGCACACTATGTTTGTCAGTGAGTAACTGCAACATTGTGCGTGGCTTGTAGTCAATGCCCTGTGACTCGGCCCATTGCTGTATCACAGTAGCCTTAAATGCAAATGCACTGCTGTTGATATCATATTTGTAAACACGACCTAATGCAGCTTCACGCACACCACTGGCTGTGCCATTTTGTAAGTTAACACCAGTGAGGTCATGACGTGGCAATTCTGATGTGCTGTGACCCTGCACTAGATACCCGTTATTGATTTGTGCCAGTGCAAGTATAAGTCCACTTCTATGAATATCTCTGTTGCGTCTATCACGTGTGCTTTTGTCTTGTTCATTAGCATTGTAGTATACCAAGTTGTCTCTGTAATTGCTCAATGACTCTACATCAACAGGTGTAACAGTAACATCTCCACGTGGAATATCGTATAAACCTGCAAGCCTATCATTGTTGTGATATGTGTAAAGAATCAACTCCTCTACACTAACATATGACTGCACTAGACTCGCTTGTGGATCTGTGATATTATATCCATTGCGTATTGTTTGAAAGAGAGGATAGTTCTGAGTCAGCCATGTATACCACATGTGATTGCCATTATACTTGTTTGTAAGTTGATCACTTAAACTTTTCTTCCAAATATAATAGGTATCAGTGTCTTCACCTGCTTCTCCATAAAGAAGTGCATTAACTGTTACATCAATATACTTTTGTGCAATACTCGCATAACTTATGCTGTTATTGCTTTTTGTTTTAATCGGATAAAATTGCTGCATATGATCAGCAATAACACCAATTGAATAATTTTTTAATTCATAACTCATATCTCATATTCCTCATATCTGTTTGAACAAGTTGCAACTGTTAAGGTCTTAGTTAAAGACATTGTGGTCCCCATATGTCCCCATATTCATCATAGTATATACTATTTCTGTCCACTATCAACAAATCACTAAGTCCACTATCAAAGTATAACAAAAAAACCCTGTAAGTCAAGGCTTTTTTCTGGTTTTTGCTAAATATTATTGTAGCAGGGACTTTCTTAAACGCCATAGGTCTCCAACCACATTGTCATTAATGGATTCCTGCTACAACGTTGCAAAATATAACTCCTATAATTATACGTGCAATTAGCCCCGGGATTAAACCCCCGGGGCTTTCTTTTATCTTGCCCAATTGAGCTTTTCTAATCTAGCCAATGCCCATTCTAGTGAGAAGAATGTGCGCTCTTGACAACGCTTGTATTTCTTTTCTGAGATCCAGCCTGTATCACGTAAATCCTCACGTGGTTTACTGCCAGGCAGTAGATCCAGCGATCCATACATTTTATATCTGTTGGTAACTGTGAGTGGATGCACACCACGCTCTACAGCAAGTTCACCTAGTGTCTTACCAAACTTTTCTTCCCATGGTGTTAATTTACTTCTGCGTTGAAATGGTGTGCCAAAGCGCATCACACGCATATTAATAGCATCGGGTGTGGTGTCTTCTACACGTGCTAGGTCGTAGGCTGTGATACCCCAACGCTCTTTGAATTTTGTTTCTGATCGTGCATTAATCAAATAATGCTTGCCGCCTGCATATTCACTCTTCATCTTGGTCTCCTGTGGTTTTCCAGTCTTCACTCATATAATATTTCTTATTCATTGTGCCGGCTAATGTTAATTTACAATCGGCATCAATGACTACTTCATCCGCATCATCACGCTTTTTTCTAACCATGCTTAGATCACCAGTGGCAATAGCAATAGTTTCAAAATCAATTGCATCTAATATGGGTTGCCATTGCTTTTGATTTTTAAAATCATCTACTACATACAATGAATACTGCTCACCATTGGGCTTGCCTAAATTGGTTACAGTGACATGCCAATAATCTTCAGTGCCAGTGATGCTTTCTTTTTTGCCTTTTTTGATAAAAGCCCATTCTCTGTTGGTAGTAAGAATAGTATCTTGTGTTAGTTTCTTTTTACGCCTGCGCATAATAACTCCTATCTGTAAATCTAACTATAACACTTTTATTTATATAAGTCAATAAAAAACCGCCGGTTAAGGCGGTTTTTTGACTTGATTTGAATGTAATTTATTTGTTTAATTCACGCCTAACCCAAGCTAGAGCGGCTGGTCCACCCCAAAGACCAAAAGCCTGTATGGCTTTGCTGGTTTCTGCGTCTAGACCTTTTGCCTTTGCAGCATCATAATCTGCCTTTGCGCGACTTAGGTAACTCCACATACGCAACAGTGTGTTTTCACTGATGTTGTCACCACGTGCCAGTTGATTAGCACGTGCAAGTCCTACTGGTGTGCCGGCTTTACGGCTTGGAGGCACACGATCACGTGCTTCTAGCGCACGTCTTGCGGCTTCACGCACTTCTTTTGGTGGCATGGGCATTACATTATCCCACTTACAACAATACCAACCAATGTGGTAACAACCAAACCAATCACCAACCACAACCTTTCATCCAACTTGTCAAAGCGTTTTTCAAAAGTGTCTTTGGTGTTGTTAAGTTCTGTTTTAAGTTCATCAATGTCTTGCGCAATATGCACCAAATGGTTATCCTTAATCAATGATATCTCACTGTGCAATTCATGCAACTGGATTTGGTGTTCTACGCTGAGGTGTTGTGGTTGATGGCGTGCCATATCTTTATTCCTCTAGTCCTTTGATTACTTGTCTATACAAATCATGCACAGGTATATCAGCATGTTCTTGAACCAACTGCAAAAATACAGCACGTTGATCTTCTGTCAAACGCAGACTAAGTTTTTCTACTAATGTCATATTAGTAACCCTTTTTAGTCTTCTTCTTGGATTTTTTCTTTTTACCGTAAGCCATATTATTTCCCCTTTTTCTTTTTATAACCGCTGGCATAGGCCGCGGCTGCTTGTCGTGCTGCTTGTTTTTTTGTAGGATAAGTCTTACCACTACTACCCCACTTGTATCCACCTTTTACTTTGCGTATTGGCATTATTCATCTCCTCTAGGAACTACTGTCCAACCTGAACCGGTCCAGACAATCTTTTCTGAAAATATTTCACTGCCAGGCAATGGATAATCTGTAGCTAATACATATTCACATTCTGGATCATCATTGATTATGTCAGTGGTTCCCCAAAACTCTAAATTCTCTTTGTGATATCTAATATACATTATACGCCACCTTTAAGGAAACTGGTTTTTATGTAATCGCCATATTGTGTGGCACTGCTGCCAGTGCCGTTGGTATCTAGCACAAGTATATGACTGTTACCACTGCTGCCATTGTCGCTTAAACTGTAAGCCTTACCATTTGATGCCATGCAACCACCCCACCAACGGCTAGTTGTGGTGCCAAGACTTACACCATAAGCACTTTGGCTAGATGTATTTGCAGTTACATCAAATATTGTATATTTGTTTGCACTTTGTTGGAATGGCACAGCATAAACATTGCCATCATCGCCGGTAAAGCCACCAATGCTCTTTTGAGTAGTTTGTGTTACTCGTGCATACGTATTTGCCACTGGATCAATGATGCTCCAATAGGTAACGTTGTGTGGCACACAATACAGTTTGCCATTCTTGCCATTGAAAATACCTTGGTGTGCTTGGCTACCAATTGTTGTGCCATAGTTCCAAGCATTGGCAACGTTTGCAGAGGTGTCAATGCTTAACACAGTTGCGTTTGCATAAGGTGCATGATAAAGTTTGCCATTTGCTGTGCTTCTAATAGCACCACGCCAACGGTATGCTGTTGCACTGCTGGGTATTACACCACCAAAGTTTTGTATACTTGCAGTATTTGCTTCTGGATCAATTACCAAGCAACCTGCTTTACCAACACAATAAATTTTGTTATCACCACCTAATACAGCATTGTCAAATTGATCTGCGCCACTGAATGTAAGCCCCCAATTGGTTCTAACACTGGTATTGTTTGAAGGATCAATTACCAATGCAAGACTAGCACCCAGTGGTGGATAATAAATTTTACCATTAGGTGCCAGTGCGCCAGTTAGGTAGTGGTTGCCGTTTGCAACCAATCCACTTAAGCCAAAACTTTCAATACTGCTGGTGTTGTTGGCAGGATCAACTACAATAACATTTCCTGTGGCAGCAAATGGTGCACCAT
>JACCDT010983220.1_pt1 | contig 29289 bp, 25 predicted proteins | sample 7446291 | NCBI WGS metagenome assembly JACCDT01 (sample SAMN15323446, study PRJNA562643) | freshwater metagenome | isolation source: river surface water | place: USA:Blue River Watershed | collected 2017-08-17 | reverse complement strand
CATATATATAATTTATAAAAAGATATAAGTTAAATAAAAGTAAGGAATTTTTGACTAATTGTACATATAATTGGGGAGAAAAATTAAAAAATAAAATTAATAATTTTTAATTAATTGAAATTTTTTAATTAATTATAAATTAATAATAAATTAATAGTAAGGAATTTTGAACTAATTGTAAGGAATTTTGAACTAATTGTACATTTATAGCAAGGAATTTTTGACTAATTATACATAAAAACAAGGAATTTCTTACTAATTGTACATATATATAAAATAAAAAAAGATATAAGTTAAATAAAAGTAAGGAATTTTTGACTAATTGTACATATGATTGGGGAGAAATTTTAAAAATAAAATCAATAATTTTTATATTTATTTATTTCATAATAATAATCATCATCTATTTTATGATTATTATTATTAACTGTATAATCTTCAATAAATTTATTATTAACATCATCTATATATTCATCATCAGAATAATCATCTGGACATACAGTTTTCCAAGTCATTAAATTATTATATTTATTAAATAAATCTCTAATCTGAATATTATTAATAGTACAAACATATAAATATAATTCATATGAAAATACAATTTTATTTTTTAATAAAAATTCAATAATATTTGTTGCATTTTTATTTATTGCATAATTATATAATAAATATTCATTAATATATTGCAATGTATGATATGTTTTATTAAAAATATATTCAAATAATGTTATGTCATTTTTACGACAAGAATAATAACATGATTTATACAATATTAAATGATTATCATATTTATTTTCTTCATAAACATAAATTATAAAATTAGTATCATAATCTTCATCAATTAATAAATATAATAAATTTTCAGAACTTATAGTATTAAGATATTTATTTTTGTATTTTGTTAAATATATATAACACGATAAATGATATAATGGTAAAGTATGTTTAGATAATGGATAAATATCTGTATCTGCATTGTCTTCATCGCTATCTGTTGGAATATAATCTGGTTCTAACATATATTGATATAAATTATATGTATATCTACATTTACATTTTCCATTTAATAAACATAAATTAGAATTAGATGAACCATATGATAAAAATTTTTGAATAATATATGTTGTATCATCTGCTAAATAATTAAGAGAAATATGATTTTTCAGAATAAATATTTGAATTTCAATAATTAATTTATCAATATAAATATAATTTAAATAATCTGCTAATATTAAAATATCATAAAATGTAGATTTTTTAAATTTATAATTTAATAAATCATTTAATACTTTTATATTTATTTTATTCTTCTTAAAATATCGTCGTGTATATATTTTTAATTCATCAACAGTTTGAATATCAAATAATAAAAAAGTAGATTTATTTAATAAAATTAAATCGTATAGTTTCATATAATATTAATAATAATAATAATAATAATAATAAATAAAAATTTTTTTTATCATTTTTTTATAAAATAAAATTATTCATTATCAAACTCTGATAAATCATATGTTTTTTTATAGATAATATCATACATATAGAAGGGAATTTGGATTAATAATGTTTTTAATTCATTGATATTTCTAAAATATATAATAGAATCTAATATTCCATCATATTGTAATAAATAATATAAATATTCCCAAGCATTTAATGTAATACATTTTTGTATAACAGATATTATAACATTGTAATCATACCATATAAATTGACAATTAGATGTAAACATATATTTTAAAACACGAATATCAGGATTTTCAATAATACTTGATAAATTCAAATTAATATCTTCTGACCATTTATATGGAAGATTAATATCCATACATTTAAAATCATCATATGTAATATATGATAAATCTTTTTGTAACATATAATTAGGATTATTATATATTAATAATCTTAAATCTTGAATGGGTAAATTAGTAGTTGTTATTTTTATGTTAGTAGAATTAAGAAAAATACATAAATTATGTATTAATATATTCATATAATAATCTTCATATCCAAAATAATTTGCCAACATAAGAATATTAATAAAATTTGAATTATTGATATTATAATTTAATAAATTATTAATTTCAATAAGATATTTATATTCAACTTCATTAGGTACATAATCATTAAAACTTATTGGATCAGTTTCATATAATAAAGATAAAACTTTAAATTTATCTTTATTAGTTTTTAATATATCAGAATAATCCTGAATTGATGAAGAGATAATCATTAATGATTAATAAAATAAGTATATAATAAATATTAGTAATTGTCATTTTTTTAAATATCAAGATTATCAAGAATATCACAAATATAAAAAGGTAATTTTATAAAAGTTGATTCGAAATAATTATTCTTTTTACAAAATTGAAAACAAATTTTAATATCTTGATTATATAATATATAATACAAATAATACCAATTATTATATTGTTCACAAGTTTCGATAATATTAACAATAACATTTATATTATTGTAAAACATATCAAATACACAATTGTTAAATATTATTTTTAAAATACGAATATCAGGATTTGCAAAAATACTTGGAAAATTCAGACTGTATATATAATAACAAATAGAAGTAGATATATCTAAACAAATAAAATCATCATATAAGATATATGATAAATCTTTTATTAATTTATAATACCAATTATTATATATTAATATTCTTAAATCTTTAATATTTACATTTTTATCTGTAACATGAATATTATGTGTATAAAGATATTTGCATACAATCGTTATTAAATCAGACATATCATTATAACCAAAATAATTAGCTAACATAAGAACATTGATATAATTATATTTATTAATATTATGTGTTAATAAATTATAAATTTGACACATATATTTAAATTCAATCTCAATAGGAATATATGATTCAAATTCATTAGGGTTATACTCATACAATTTAGATAAAACACTAAATTTATCTTTATTTTTTTTTAATATATAGGTATATGACCATAACATATTATATGTAAATACGGTTGTTGAATCATGATATGATGGACGAATATCCATTATTAGTTGGTAATAAAATATAACAAATATAAACAATATAAAATATCATTTTTTTTAACAAAATAATAGAGTTGAATAACCATTTTGTATAGAAAGAATATTATATACATTTCCCCATAATTCAAATACGAGATTATAACGTTCATTAATTTTAGAAACAATAGCATCAGAAAAATTAATAACGAGTTCACATTGATCGAAAAGGGATAAATTACAATAACCAGATGGATTAAATTGGTGTAAATATAATGAAAACGAATATAAATATTCACCATTATTTAATGAATGAAATTGTTTCCATGGTTGAACATTAGTAAAGAATGATTCAGATTGAGGATTAAAGATAGATTGATTATTTAATTTAATAGAGAGATTATTAAAAATGGGGTATATAGCAGGATCGCCAAATATATTCCAATTTTGGATATCATTAAATTGAGTATCAATAATTTTAATATACCAAATTAAAAATTTAGTAGCATTATTTATATTTAATTTAATAGAAACTGGATTATTAATTTTAGTAAATACATATTTACCATTATGTTCATAAGAAGTAATTAATTGTTTAATAGGTGAATAAATCCAAAAATTACGTTCATCTTTATCAAAAAATACAAATTCATTTAATAATCTAATTTTAAAAGATGGATTACATAATTGAATGTCATTAGGAGAAAGTATTAATAAATTATTAAGAGATTCAGTATGTAAATGAATAGATGTTTTAGATTTAGTTAATGAAATTAATGGTAATCCATTTGATTTATAAAAATCAATAGGAATCCATAATTCATTTAATGATTTAGATGAAGATAATGTAGTTGCATCTAATGTATTACCTATCATAATATTATATCCTCTTTGTTGTGCTTTAGTAGAAAATAATAAATATTCAAAATGTAATAAATAAGAAGATAAATTATAAATAATGTTATTATCAATTTGTAATGTGATATTTTTAATAATTCTATTACCTAATTCATTTACCCATGCGTATTTAATAGATTGTTGGTCAATAATATGTTTAATATGAGTATAAATAGCAGACGAAGAAATATTATTAGATGAAACAAAATATTCTTTAATAGTAGATGAATTATTAATTGAATAATTTTTTGCATAAAATGTATTTAAATGTTCATTTAAAATAACAAGTTCATTATTAAGATCAGATAAAATTGAATTAGAAAATAATAAATTAATATTAATTGGTATGAATTTTAATAATATATTATTAAATAATTGTAATAAAAAAGACTGATTAATATTATGTTCAATTTTTGATATATTATTTATTTCAGAATAAATCAGTTCATAATCATTTATATAATATTGTTTAATATAATCATGATAAAATGATGTATATGTTCCATGGTTTTGACATAATATTGTTTTTAATAATAAATCTTTACAATTTTGTAGATTAATAATAAGTTTAGATGAATCACAAATAACATTTTCATTTAGAGCATTATTTAAATCAGTAATAATTTCATTAGGATTATTATAAAATTGTAATGGTTTTAATAAAGATAATAAATATGACCTATGATATTTTTTTTTATTTTTATAAATATCAAAATTAAATGTATACTCAATTATATTTTTTATTGGATAAGAAATATTAATCTCAGACCAAAACATAGATGCACCATAAGATTCAAAAAAAGATTTTGATAAAATAGTAGTTAATAATGATTTTAATAGAGTATGATATTGTTGATTTAATTTATAATAATGAGAAATAAATAAATAATTATAATTATTATCATCAGTAAAATATTCTTCAATTAAAGAATTACCAGTTAAGAAACATGTTATAATATCAGAATTATAATACATACATAATTTATTAATCATCCATTCTAAACACAATGAATTATTAAATAATTGTTCAAAAGAGAAATGATAATTATGAACTAAGGAATTATAATATCGAATATTAATATTATTAATAATTAGATTATTTAATGAATCATCAATTTGTATATTTAATTTATCATTCATGAATTGTTTAATAGAATCATAGATAAATAATAAATTAAATGAATTAGTTGAAAATAAATTAAAATATGAATTAATATAAGAAAGGATATTTAATGTAAATATATTAATATGTGAATTTATTGCTGTAAATAAAAATGAAGATTCTGAAAATAATAAAGTATTAGTAAGAACAAAAGCATTATGTTGAATGGATAATATTATATCAAAATTAAAATTATTAAAGTGATTAATGATAAGATTGATAGCAGATTTATTAATAGTAAAATCAGATAATAATTTTTTATCAAATAAAGATTTATTAATAATAAATTTATTTTGATTGCAAAATAATTCATAAAATTTTAAAATATCAGAATTATTTAAAGTCAATGATAATAAATAATTTTCTTTATTAATCAAATAATTATAATCAAATAAAGTATTAATTTCAATTAATGTTTGTTGATTGATATCAAGAGTATTATTTAATAAATTTAAATATAAAGTAATTACATCATTTAATGAGTATTCAGAGAGATATTTAGTATCCAACAAATAAAATAAAATAAAACCAAGATTAACACCAATATGAGAATTAGTAGATGATGCTAAAATAGTATCAATAATAGAAAGCATAAAAAATTCTTGGTCAGTTAAGGTAGATAAATTATATTTAGCGAATAGCGAAGATTTATTATAATTAAGAGAATGAATAATATATTCATAAAAATTAATAAGATTAATAGATGATGATAATTTATCTTGAAGAGAATAATTAATACTTTTAGAATCAGTAGAATGTAAATCAGAAATAGTTAATAAATCTGAATCAGATTTATCAGTGTTCCAAACAATATTTTTTGATGATAAATATGATTTAATAGTTTTTATATCAGGAACAGGTTGTTCAATAACTAATGGTGGTAATTCAACAACTACATAAGTTCTATATAACATATCGCCAAAATTATTAATATTAAATTGTAGATATTGTTCACATGACGGATTAATAATTTTAGTTGTTGTAAATATTTGTTCGATAGAAAAATTAGTATAACGAACATATTTGATATCAAAAAAAGAGATAGATGGATTATTATTTAATATAAGAGTATATTGAGGTAATTGATTAATTGCTAATTGAAACAAACCACCACCCATTATTATATATAATATATAATATATAATCTTAAATAAAATATATAAACTTAATATATATATATGAACAAAGGAAATAAGAAAAATATTAAACAAATTAAAATTAAGAACATGCCAAATCATAATAGAAGTGCGGGATTTAAAACATTATTTATGCATTCAACAAATACAGTACAGACAATAACACCAAATCAAATGCGAACATTACCACAAAGAAAGAGTTGTTCATTTTGTGGAGGAGGAAAAAAATGAAAGAACAAATATATTAATGAAATCTAATATATAATTATATAATGAAAGAATATGACACAAATAAAAAATAAAAAATATAGAGTATTAAGAAATTGTGTAATAGGATTTATAGTTGGATATTTTGCAGGAGGAATTTCAAAAAGAATATTAAATATAAAAAAATGAAATAAAAAATATAATAAATGATAGATAATAAGAAAATAATTATGGATTGGAATGTCAATTGGATTAAAACAGGAATGATGGTTGGATGTATTGTAGTTGGTAATAAATACATACATTATAAATTTTATAATCATAATATCTTAAATGAAATATATGATATTATGCCAATAAATATAACAAGAATAAAAAATGTATCATCAACATATAAAATAAAAAATATAAATAAACACAAATATATAGAATTTATAGAAGATAATAAAACAATACAAATACCAAATAATATAGAAATATATTTCAGTGATTATGAGTTTTATAAACATAATAGATTAATAAATGGTAACACAAATGTAGATGATGATAGAATATATACATTATTGAATGATTTATGTCATGAATGTAATGAAGTATTAATAATTGAGACATTTAATGGAATAATATTAGGAGATTCAAAAATAGGAATATATAATAAAATGTATTTAAAATTATTAGAACAAAAGATATACATAGTATGTACTATATGTATAATATATACATTAAGTATTTATTTTATATTTAGATGTAATAAATTAATTTAAGCATTTATAAAAGCGAGAGCGGCAGTACCACCACCACAACGTAAGACATTATAGGCGATATTATAAATAGTGATAATATAAGGTGGAGTAAGAAGGGATTTATTTATATTAACATTTAGAATACAATTTTTAATTCTGGAGAAATTACAAGAACCGCTTGGTTGATATTGTTCAGGGAAAAGAGAAAAAGAGATAATATTGATAGCATTAATAAGAGCGGTAGTATGAAATTGCCAGGAATTAAGAGTATTATATAAAGAGGAAGAATAATTCCAGAGATTAAAACCATGAAGATTTAATTTAAGAGTGATTGGATTTATATCTTCTGAGTATTTAAACCAAATATTATTATCAATATCTGTTTGAGATTGAACAAGAACATATAATTCTTTAGAGGGACCATATAAATCTAAATTAAATGTATTTTCAATTGAATTAATATTAGTATATTGAGTCATATTTGTAGTTTGTATTAAATATTCATTAGTATTAATAATAAAACGTTCACGTTCAGTATTATTTAAAAATATATAATTAATAATAAGATTAGCGGATAAAGAGAAACCACAACGATCCCAAATATCACTAATAGATAATTCAGCGGTGTCATCAATATAACAACATTTATCGAGAGGTTTAAATTGAGCATTAAGATAGAGAGTAGCATATTCTAATGAGGAAACAGGAAAAGAATTACCAAGAATATTATTAAACCAGAATAATAGAGGAATAACTAATGTATATTTAGGTTTAGGTAAATTATCGAAAGTAGTTAATTCAGGAATATTACCAATCATTTCATTATATAATTTTTTTAAAGATAAAGTATGTTGAACTTGAGAATTTATTTCGAAAATATCGGAATTATGAGTATCGAAAACATCACCACCAATACGAATTTGTAGAAAATCAATAATAGCATGACCTAATTTAGAAACCCAAGCAAAATTAGCATAAGGAGATGATAATAAATTATTATTATTTTGTAATGAATTTAATTTATTAAAAAAATAAGTTTTAGTTAAAACAGATTTATCAATAGCGGTTTGAATAATATTAAAAACATTATTAACAGTAATATCATCAACAATAAAATCTATAGTATTAATATTTTCTAAAATAAAAATAATACTTGATAATTCATAATGTAAAGCATCATTAGGTTCTGAATATAAATTTTGTTCACCAAGAAGAACATTAAGATAATCAGTAGGAACATTAAGGAAATTATTAGAAGTCATAAAAGAGTAAATATCATTAAGAATAAAAGAGATATAATCTTCGATAGAAAGATTGATAGTATTTTTATGAGTAATAGCAGAACGATAGGCGACGCCATTAATAGACATCATATTATTAACAATATTATATTTAGAATCATAATTATCAAGAGAAGTAGAAGGTAAAACAAGTTCAGAAGAGGGAGAAATAATAAGAGATTTAGGGATATGAATTTCAGGAAGGTCAATTTCGAGGTACATATCATGGATTAAATCGCCAAATTTAAGTAATTCAATGGTAGTATTGATACCAAAATTCATAACATCAATAGGAATAGTGAGATATTCATTGGCAAAAAGAGTATGTTGTTTCCATAAGATTTTAAAAAAAGTAATATTAGGATTTTGTGTAAGAATATTATAATCACTTCCAGAAGCAACAAGATTTATTAAGGAACCAGTCATATTATAATTATATAATAAATAAAGAATTATAATAATAATAAATAAACTATGATAAAAAAATGATAAATTAACTAATTATAAAGTCTAATATATATCTAAGTACCAAATGCCATATACTTGTCCAAAAACAATGAATTCAAATGAATATAAAATAACATTATATGATCAACGAGGAGAACGATGGAAACCAGGAAAATTAACAGATTATAAACCGAAATCATTAAATTATGTAGAAAGTGAAATAATAAGATTATGGAAAGAGAATCCAAATTATTATATAATTGGAATAAAATATAATGATGGTGGATTACAATTTATGATAACTGGGACATATAAAAATAATGAATCAGATAAAGATGTAATAAAGAGAGAAATCCAAGAAGAAATTGGATTAACTCCAATAAATATAGATGAAACAAAAATAAAACATGTAATGATAAAATCAATAAAACATAATAAATTATTATTAACAGAATGGTGTTTATATTCATCAAAAATTGTTGATTATAAAATATCAACAATTGAAGATTTTGATAAATATGATAATAGAGAAGCATATAATAAAAAAATTAATATAATAATTTATGGAACAAAAGAAGAAATAGAAAATAAAATAAAAAATATAAAATATTTAATGATATCAAATGAAAGAATTACAGGATATTGTATAGTTCCTATATCGTTAGTATATATCTATATATTATATTATATCAAATCATTTAATAATATAATATATAAAAAAATATTAGAGAAATACATTAAATTAGCAGAAAATAAAATGATAAATAACAAGTTAATATTATATGATCCGAATAAAAATAGATATGCATCAACATGGTATGACAGGAATTACAGTGATTATGTAATTGAGAATAATATATATAATTTAATTATAGAAACTCAATTTAATTTATAAAAAAAATGAAATAAAAAGGTTATATTTAATAGTTATATATAATTAAATAAATACGAATAGATGCAAGACATATTAATAGAATTATTATATGAAATAAATGATAATATTAATAGCAAGATAATATTATTAGAAAAGAAAGAAGATATTAATAGAATAAATTTTAATGAATACAAAGCAATAATAATTAAAGAAAAAGAAAAAGAGATGTATAGATTTGAAAATTATAAATGGATATGGAAGATATATACAAATGAAAATGGAGAAGGATTATTAAATGATGAAGAAATGAAAGAAGAAATAAATAATTATTTAGTAAAAGTCGAATTTAGAAGTATGTATCCACATACATATAAATTAATAAATAATTAGGATGATTTTATTTTATAATGGAGTTTTTTACCAAATTCTTGTTTGACGAGATTAATGATATCTGGAGTATCAGTGATAGTAATATTATTATGACCCATTTCGAGAAGATATTTAATAATTTTTAATTTAGGGGAATTATCAAGAATAATAACATTACATTTTTCTTTATAATTGACATCTTCAAAATAATATTCATCAAGATTTTGAAGATGTAATTTTTTTGCAATTAATTCTGAATGATAATTATTATAATTATCAACAGAAATTATTAATTCATTATTAATATTTGATTGTTTAAGAACTCTTGCAAAAGCATGACTATCACGAACAAAACAAGGTCCACCATAAGAAAGACCAGCATGAAAATATTTATTACCAATTCTACTATCTGAACCAATAGCTTTAGTAATAACATGAGGATTAGCATGTAGAGAATCAGCAAGATCACCAATTAAATTAGCAAAAGTTATTTTATTAATAATAAATGAATTAGTCGCTATTTTAACAATTTCAGCTTCAATGGGAGACATTGAACATAAAACAGGAGTTTTTTTACACATTTTTAGATAAATATTTTCTATAAGATAACTAATTTGATTATTAGGAGAACCAATTAAAACGATATCAGGATGTAATAAATCTTTAATGATATTACCTTGTGAAATAAAACTTGGATTATAATTTAAAGAAACATTTTCACAATCTGATAATAATAAAGAACCGATATTATTTATATAATTAGGCATGATAGTACAAGTAATAATTAAATTTTTATTTTTAATTTTATAAGAATTAATATTAGATAAGACATTAGAAAGTTTAGAATGATCATAGAAATTTTCACTATCAGAAGTTAATGGAGTATCAACCAGAATAAAAATAATATTTGAATGATTGAGAGTATCTAAGAGATTAGTAGTAAATTTAATATTTTTAGATGATTGTAATAACGAATTAACAGAAGGTTCATTAGAATTGAAAGTTTTAGAATTAAGAGAATCGACATAAGATTTATTAATATCACAACATAATAAATTATAACCAGCTTTTTCGAGACAAAGAGAAAGACATAAACCGACACGACCACATCCAATAAGAGAGATATTTTTAGAAGTATCGGTAGATTCAATTTGTTGTTTAATCCAATAATAAGTTTTAACAATACCATCATATAAAGGAAGAGATGGTTGCCATGATAATTTTTGTTGTATCAAAGTATTATCAGAACAACGACCACGAACACCTTGAGGACCATCGATATGATTAATCATTAAATTTTTATTTTCAATACTCATAATCATGCGTGTAAAATCATTAATAGAAATCATTTCAGTAGAACCGATATTAACAGGACCTGAGAAATCACTATTCATTAATCGTCTAATACCTTCAATACATTCATCGATATATAAGAATGAACGTGTTTGAAGTCCATCACCAATAATATCAATAGATGAAGATGCGAGAATAACTTTTCTACAAATAGCGGCAGGTGATTTTTCTTTACCGCCTTGCCAAGTACCAAGAGGGCCAAATATATTATGAAAGCGTGCAATATGAACTTCAATATTATGATTACGAGCGAAAGCAAGATATAAACGTTCAGAAAATAATTTTTCCCAACCATATTCACTATCAGGATTAGCAGGATAAGCAGTACTTTCTTCACAATTTGGATTATTTGGATCTAGTTGATTAAAATCGGGATATATACATGCAGAAGATGAATAAAATATTTTAGGAACTTTATAAGATACACAAGCATTTAAAATATTTAGATTAATTTTACAAGAATTATACATAACATTACTATCATGATCGCCCGTAAAAATATATTGAGCACCGCCCATATCAGCAGCAAGTTGATAAATTTCATCGAAATGAAAATTTTTAAAAATGGAGTCAATACTGGAATCATAAGTTAAATCACAAATAATAAATTCATCAGCAGTGCTTTTTTGAAATTCATTATATTTTAAATCAGCACCAACAACATAATAACCTTCATTTTTAAGTCTATTAACTAAATGACCACCAATAAATCCTCCAGCACCTGTAACAAGCGCACTTTTTTGCATTGTTATATAATACTAAAGAAATTATATTTTAATTTATTAACTAATTATTATATTATAAAAAATGAAATTTATATAATATAATGATTGTATTATAACAATATAAACCATGGAAGATACATCTATCATCATTAGACAATTTTCAAAAAAAATAAATAAACAAGAAGTTATATTTAATGCAAATAATATTAAAGCAGAAATAATAGTAATGCAACATAATAAAAAAGCATCAAAATATAAAATTACAATAAATGGAGAAGAATATCATCATGATAGCATAATAGGATATGGAACACATGGATTTGTTTCATTATATAAAAATAAACATAATAATGTAATAGCAGTCAAAGAAAGTAAACTAGAAAAGTTTTATACGCATAAATATGATAATTTATTGGATGATATAAAAATAATAAATTCGATATCAAAAAATATTACATGTAAAGATATATGTATACGTTCATATGTAATAAATACAAATGATGCAAATAAAATAATAATAATGGAACATATGGATGGAACATTATATGATTTAATACAAATAATGAAATATAAACAGATGGATAATATAAATGGTTTTAAAATAATATTATTAATAATTAAAAAAGTATTAATAGATATATTATTATTATATGAACATGAATATTATTATACTGATTTGAAAATTGATAATATTGTGTATACAGTTAATGAATATGATAATGTTATAATTAAATTATGTGATTATGGAAGTATAATACATAAAAATAGAAATGATGCCATATCGTCATTTCCATCGCCAAAAGGATATAAATATAATACATTAAATCCAGGTATATATAATAATATATATATAAATGATATAATATGGATATGTCAAATAAATATATTAATAATTATATATGAATTTTGTTCATTAAGAAATTTTAAATTTACAACATATTCATATTCAAATAATTATAAATCATTAAATGATGCAATTGAATCAATCATCATAGATGTGAATTATCAATTTTTAGATATTAATAAGAAATTATTCAATAGATCAGAAAATAGTAATATTGATAAATTTAGAGATATAATTTTAAATAATTTTAGAAATTATGAACATTTAGATAAAATAAATTTTATCATTTTAATTAATTCTATTAATTTATTATATAATGACCTTATATAATGGACCGTCAAGTGCATATAGATTAGAAGGAAAAAATAAAATAATATATTTATTTGGCGAATATCATAACCACTTAACAAAACAAACAGAATGTAATCCAAAAACTAAAAATACAATAATAGAATATATATTAGAAAATGTAAAGAATAGTACTGATATAGTTGATATAATGATTGAAATATATTATGATATACCAAAATTTTCTACAATTGGAGATTATAATAACCATCATAGAATGATAGATAAAATGAATAGTTTTATATCAAATAATGTCATAATAGAAAAAAATTTTGATAAAACTATAAATAAAGGATCTAAATTAAAAAATACACGATTTCATTATATAAATATTCGTCATGATATCGGATGGACAATAATTAACACTATATTGGTCAATATATATCAAAAAAGTAAAAAAAAAAATTCCCAAATAATTATTTTGTATTATATAGGATGTTTATTTATATTACAATTAAATTTATATATGTATAAAAAAATATATAATGATAATGAAATGTTTAATAATTTAAATATAAGCGAAGAAATAAATAAAATAAAAAATTTTAATAATCTTGATAATAATAATTTTATAAGTGAGATTGAATATAATTTTGAAAATTATAATTATTATAGCAAAATAACAAAAAATTTTAATAAATTATTTAAAAACCGCGATATATTTAATAGTATATTAGGATTGCCATTTGAATTATGTTTTAAAAATATATTTAAAATAATTGATATGATATTTAAGCTTGTATATGAACATTTAAAATATAAAAAAAATACTTTAAAAGATATTGTGAAATATATAGAATATTTATATAATGAAATGTTAGATTTATATGCATTATTTAATGATTATTATACAATATATAGAATCAATAAAGAGTATGTAAAAAAGGCAGTATTTTATGGAGGAAATTATCATACATCAAATTTATTATTATATTTTTTAACAAATAATTATAAATTAACTCATGTGAGTAATTATGATAATTCTCTATCAATTGAATCAATAATAAATAAAAAAGATGAATTATTATCAATTAATAAAGGCAATATTGATAGAACATTTTTAAATTATATAAGCGAAAATGTAGAACACAAACAATGTATTGATATGAAATCATTTCCTAAAAATTTTGATTAATTAAATTATTATTATATAATATATGACAACATTAACACAATATATAACAGATTTTGATGCGTTAATAGAAGATATAAAAACATGCAATACAATGAAAAATCCATCAGTTGCAATGCAAGCAAATTGTATAAATGCAAAAACACAAGCAAAATTAATAATAGATAAATGTTCAGGAAAAAGTACATCATCAGACAATGGAGTATTAGGAGATATAGCATCTGGAATATCTGGATTATTTGGTTCAGGTGAAACAGCAGCACAAAAAGAACAGCAAAAACAATTATGTAACACATATGGTACTAAATTATCTACAGCATATTATGAGGGACAATATACATGGGATATAAATATATGGAAGTATGTACCATATATTATAGGAATAATAATTATTGTAGTTATTATAATGATATATTTTAAAAAACATATATAGAATAAAATGATAGAATATTATATGTATTTTTGTAAAGACTGTGAAATTAAAACTGAATATACATTTCATAAAAATGAAACAAATAATTATAAAATATCAACACAACAATGTATATTGAATACAATTAGAAACAATCATATAAAATGTTTAAAATATATTAATGAAAAAATAAATAATTCAGAAATTAATTTATGTATTATAAATTATGCATCAGGATGTAAAATAGATAATCCATTAATATATTATATGGAGATATATGGTAATGATGAAATAAAGGATTATATATATAAAAAAATGAAAAATAATTATATTACACATTAATGTCATATATATCTATCTAATGTCATTATTTACACCATTCAATATTATATCAAATTTTTATCATCAAAAACATGATATTAATACAAATAATAAATTAATAACAATGAATTATGATAATATAGAAATTAATAATGTAATTAATAAATTGATAGATAATAATGAAAGAACATTTGAAATAATAAACTATATTTGTAATTCGAAATATTTATGTATTTGTGGTGGATTTGTAGCAGGAATGATAGATGTATTACAAGGCAATGATATTAATAAATGGAAAAATACAGATATAGATATATATATATATATAAATTTTGCTCAAGATAATCTTGATACATCAAATACATATAAAAAATATATTAATGCAGTTGATATAATTGATATAAATAAAGAAATTAAAGGATTAATAAATTTAATTGATGAAAATGAATATGATATATATGTAACAAAAAAAATAATAAATTGTATTCCAAAGGACAATAATAAAAATAAACAAATACAACTTATTAAATGTGTACATGATAAATCATTTGAAATATTAGAAGTATTTGATATGCAACATGTTGCAGTAATGTTAAAATATAATAAAATCTATCATTTGCATAAATATGATGCAATTAATAAAATAAATGTAAATGATCCAGCATTATATATAACAATACGAAAATATGCAGCATTGACTAGAATTATAAAATATTATAATAGAGGCTATTTAACATTTATTGTAAATGATGAATTATTATTATTAGATGTATTAATATGTAACAATAATAAAATATATATAAGTAGAATACATCAAGGAATTAATATGAAAACAAAATTAGATATTTTTAATAAAATATGTAATGATTGGAAGAATAAGAATATGGATGAAATAAATAATTTGAAAAATATATATTATACAATAGAATTAAATATAGATAATTTTAAAAAACATAAAATGTATAATTATTGTACAGAAAATAATAAATATAATAAAAATGATATATTACTAAATTTAGATTGTTATACATGTACTCGTTCTGGTGATCGATCGCAATCATGTTATTATAATAGGTGTACTTGTATATTTTGTGGAATTAACATGCCATTCAGTTCTGCTAGTTTATATGTAAGACATATGATGAATAATAACAATAATGTTAATATAAATAATTTGTTTGCAAATTTATATAATGATGCACGTTATATAAATTATAATACATTTTTCAAAAACAATAAAATTTATTCATTTACTGGCATATATGCTAAAATTTTTGCGGAATTATATACAAATTATAAAATGAATAATAAATATTTAATTCAAATTTATAATAAAAGCCGTTCTTTTTGTGTATTTGATTCGATTGATTTAATTGAACAATTTATTAATTATCAAAAAACAAATAGTATAAGTAGTTATTATGAAATTATTAATTCAGATAAACCATGTAAACCATATTTAGATATAGAATGGTTGGATGTTAAATATAATTATGATCCAATTGTAATTATGACTAAATTAATAAATGATATTATAATAATTTATAAAAATGCATTTAATGTAATATTAAATAAAAATGACATATTATTATTAGAAAGTCATAAACTTACATGTCGTTTTATAGAGAAAAATGAAAATATTTATGATGATACAAATATTGATGTAGAAAATGATTTATATAATTATAATAAAACAGATATTAAACGATATTATGTTAAAAATACTACATTATCTATTTTGAAACATATTACACATGATATTAACTATTGGCGTATAGAAGATTTTCTAAATAGCGAAAATACTAAAAGATGGGATTTGTTAAACGAATATTATGTACAAAGATATGATATTCAATGTTTGTATCTTAATAAAAATTATAAAGTTAATAAAAATGGCATTGAAAAATATTCATATCATATAATAATTAATGATGGAAATATGTTTAGTACAAATAAAAAACAAATTGATAAGATAACAGCATATACTTTATATAAATTATTAATTGAATATGATGAAAATTATAAAAATATTATAGATGGAAGAGTATATACAAAAGATAGAGAATTTAGAATGATATATTCGAGTAAAAAACCAGATAAAAGAACATTTATACCTATTGATAATGAAACATTTAAAAGAATCAATAATCCAAATGTATTAGATTATCTTATAACATATCCAAATCCAAATAAAACAATTAATATATTGCAATGATAAGTATAAAAAAATGAAAAAAAAAAAATAAACATATTAATTTATTGAATATATCTATGATGTATTTAAATGAATTTGCATTATTTGATAATTTTAATAAAGAAGAACTTCAAGAATATATAAGTGATATTAAATTAAATATTATTGAAGATATTATTAATAAAAATACAAATAATGAAAATATATATGAATTATTAGAATATATCGAATATTATCAATATAAAAAAACAAATGAATTTATAATTCATTTACAAACAGAATTATTACAACAGAAAATTATATTAGATACAGATAAAATTAAATATAGAATTAAAGAATCTATATTTTCTAATAAATGTATAAATAATTATAAATCATTTTGTATTGAATCAAATATATATATTCATCCGTGTTGTTATGAATCTATAAAATGTGATAATGTAAAAAAATTTTATATGAAAGATATATATTATTGTATAAATAATAATAAATATAACGAAATTATATTATATTTATTAGATAAATATCCAGAACAATCACTAATTTTTTTAAATGATAATGATATAATAAAATATAATGTAAATATAAATATTCTTCCAGATAAAATATTAGATAAAATATTAGAGTATGCATATAAGTATAAAATAAATATCCATCTGATATATAAAAATTTACTTAAGTATAGAAACAACATTAAAACATCATATGTATTATTAAAATATATAAATTATGGCTATGGAGATTGTTTTAACTTTGAAAAAATGCAAACATTAATTCAAGAAAATTATAAATTAAATAATTTAGATTTATTATATGAAATTATGAATAATCAATCTGTTATTAATATTATGTTAAAGAATAAAATTGAAAAACAAGAAAAATTCAATTTTAACAAGAGAATGGTTCGTCAATTATTAGACACACTAAATGAAAAAATAGCTACAATTTTATTAAATATAACCCAAGATAGAAAAATAATTATTCAAACAATAAAATCAATAGAACATACAAATAAAGATATATGTATAGATATGATAAATAAAATTGATTATATAAAATATAATGAAAATTATATACAAAAAGATTATAGTGGGAATGTGAATAAAAATATAAAAAAAATAAAGACATGAAATAGTGATGAGGAATATAAATAAGTAATAATATAAAATAGAATATATATGAAAATAAATAAAGATACACTTATATTTGGGAGTTTTTCCTCAAATCCAGGAAATAATGGTTGTATATATTTCAATGGAAAATTTGAAGCAGATAATATTAATGCGATATATAAATCATGGAAAATAACAAGTATAGAGAATGCATTAAAAGCAATGAAGACATTAGATATTAAAGGAGTTGGTATTAGTATGCCATTTAAAGAAAGTGTAATATCATATATAGATGAAATGGATGATAATGTAAAAACTATAGGGGTATGTAATACGATAATAAATAAAAATAATAGATTAATAGGATATAATACTGATTATTATGCAATTAATAAATATTTATTAGAAAAACAATATAAACATATTTATATATTAGGTAATGGAGGATATTCAAAAACTATACAATATACATGTAAAAGATTAAATATTAGTTATGAAATAATAACAAGAAAAAATTGGTTTGAAATAAATAAAATAAAAGATGGAATAATTTTTAATGCAACACCATTAGAAAATATTTATAATAATATTAATTCATCAAATATATATATAGATTGTATTCCAACAACAGAAACAGGAAAAATATTAGCAAAATATCAAGCAGAACAACAATATAATATATATAAAACAAGTTTTAATTTATAATAAAGATAGAATAGATATTAAATAATTAGTAATATTATATTTAATTTTAATATCAATATCAGGTAATTCTGATTTTAATTGAATGAAATCTGGATGTGAGAATACATAATGACCACATGAAACAATTAATAATTCTTGATTATCTTGAGGTATAAAAGCAGTAGGAAACCATTTTATCCATTTCTTTGATTGTAAAACAATATCAAAGAAAACATATTTTTGTTCTGAAGTCATATTATCATATAAAGTTTTACTTTCTATTGAAGCAATACCAGGCGCAATATTAGCTGCATCTAAACCGAGAGAAAAACGGAGATTCATATCATCGAATGATAAATAATCAAAATTATGTTCAATAGAATGAAGACCATAATGTTTAACAAGATTAATCATAGATTTTTGGTTATCAATATTATGTTCTCCAATATTCATACCTTGTTTAGTTTCAGTACCAGATTGAATAACACAGAATAATATATTTTTAAAAATTTCAGGTTTTAAATCAGTTTTAAGGGCAACAATTAAATCTTTAATATTTTGATAAGATAATGGTCTAATGCCATATTCAGTACCAATTTCAAAATAAATATATGGATTTATTGAATAACAATATTTAATTAATTTAATTGTGTGATTGATAGCATCATGTAATTGAGAATATTTTTTAAATGGATCAATATGAATACTATCATAATATAAACAACATTCTTCTAATGAACGTAAACCATCGTCTTCAATAGAACCTTGTGAAGGTCCAGCATGATCACATTGAATACAAATTAATTTAGTTTTAGAATTTACATATTCACTAAAATCTTTAATTGTCCAATTATTAACATAGCCACCATTATATTCAACTTGTCTTCTAGATGGAATAAAAGTTAAATTAACATTATATTGATTACAAAAATCAATTATAGAATCAACAATATTAAGACTCATAGGACCAAAACGAAATTTAGAATTAAGTAATATATTCTTTCGGGTAATCATATAATAATATTAATATAAAAATAAAAAATATATTTATATAATAATTAGAAAATGATAAAAAATACTTTAAGAAATTCAGAAAAATTTGAATTTATAGTTAAAGGTATTCAATTTTTATTATTCGCAATATATTGTACAAATCAATCACGACTAAATTCAAGGATTAAAAGTTTCAATCAAAATTGAATCTTCTTCAGCAATTATTTTATATTTAGAAAGTGGATGTAAATTTAAAGTTGAATGAACAGGTAAATTAATAATAATTTCATTATTAGAATAAGAATGAAAGATAGAATAATCAACAAATTGATTATTACTTTTTAAAGAATTGAAATCATCATTAGATTGTCCATAAATAAAAACTTGAATTTTACCTTTTAAAACTAAGAAAGTTTTATTTGTCATTTTTAATTTTTCTTCAATTGAATTATTTTTTAATAATATTATTTCATTTATAATAAAATTATTATTATATGATAATAATTTTGAATATTCATTTTTATTTTCTAATAAAGTTTGATTAATTATATTATTATGAATACTGAAATCATAAAAATTTAATCCTGTATTACGTTCCAAATTAATAGCAAAAGCAGTTGGAAATCTATCTTTACAATCATTAATTAATATTCTAATATTTGATATTCCCATTAATAAATCATCATAAATTATACCAAGTTCTTCTAATTGTTTAATTGTAATATTTTTCATGCTTGGTTTTCTTGCAGTAGTTAAAATAATTTTATAACCTTTTCTACTCCAACAATTAATAGCATCTAATGCATTTTTACATAAAGTTGGCAATGGATTTAATAATTGTTCAGTAGCATTACCAATATGTTTAATAATAGTACCATCGATATCACAAAATAAAGTAATAGTATGATTCATATAAATTAAAAAAATAATAATAATGAAAATAAAAACATAATTATATAATTTCAGAAATATTTAAAGACCCATAATAATTTTTTTCAACACCAGTATCAATATGACCTATTGCTAATGTTATTATATTATTTGTATAAACAGCACCAGTTAAAGTAGAACCTAAAATAATATTACAAGATTCGAGGGAAATAGTTGATGTATTAGAATTAAATATACCACTACTATTATTATTAATATATGCTGTATATAATACAGTACCACCAGTAATAATTGTTGTTGTTGAATTATCAATATCAACGAGACTATTAGCAAATGAATTAAATAAATAAGAACCGGATGCATTTAAAATCACTCTAACATAATAAAATGTTGTAACATCGCAATATATATTATAAGATAATAATTTAACAGATGCCATTCGTGTAGTAGTTTTTAATCTAATAGAAATTAAGGAATAAACATTGCTAACATCAGATGCTAACGCAACAACAGGATTAGAACCTCTATCAATACCTCGTGTATATATAGAATATGGATTACCACCTTCAGTTATAACAGAACAACAAATACATGTAAGAGTGGATAATGCCCCAGAACCTGAATTAATAAGTTGATAACGAATAGGTAAATTTGTATTTGACATAAAAACCAAAGAATTAATATTTGAATTATAATAATAGTGAGCATAATAAATAATACCATTAATAACAAAACCACAACGAACACGTCCGGACCATTGAAAATCAATAATTAAAATTTGTGTTTTAGTCATATCAAGAGTAATACCACTTGGACCAGTACCATCAAAAGAATCAACATTCCAATTAGCTTGTGAAACAATTGTATCAACAGCTGAACCTGATGTAGATGTTCTAAAGAATAAATTAAGAACATTAGAAGATGAATTTAATATAATACCATTATCATCATTAAAATAACCAATACTTTTAGTAATTCCAGTACCACCTAATCCATTCATATTAAAAGTAATATAAATTAATTGTGATTTATTTGTTTGATAATTGGACCATGATTGTTGTTGTCTTAATATATTTCCAGCGGTTAGATTTGAAACATTAAGTGTAATTGAAGATTTATCAGTATTATAAGTACTTGATGTACCAGAACCAGTTGAACTTTCAGTCCAATATGTTGAATTATTATCAACTAAAAATTTACTTGATGATATTGTTAATGGTTCAGATGTTCTAAATCTATAAAATCCATCAAATAATTCATTTGTATTATTAATAATTTTCATATTTTGATCAGATGCAATATTTACTGCCATACTATTAGTAATAGTTTTAGAACCTAATGTAGTCGGAAATTTACCACTAATAGCAGTTAATAAATTATTACCATTAGTTTGTAATGATGCAGCAGACCATCCAGTAGGTCTTGATAATGGTGCTAATGATATTGGAATAGTTTGATTTGATGCAATATTAATTGATAAACTATTTGCTATTGTTTTAGAACCTAATGATAAAGGTAATTGATTAGTTATAGATGATAATAAAGTATTTTTTGTTGTATCTAATGTAGATGTAGAAGCACCAGATGGTAATGGTAATGAAGAAATAGAAAGAGGAACAGTTTGATTTGAAGCAATATTAATAGCGAGACTATTAGCAATATTTTTAGAACCAAGAGTAGATGGTATTTTATTACTAATACCAGTTAATAGAGTATTACCAGAAGTTTGTAATGCTGAAGTAGAAGCACCAGATGGTAATGAAATAGTTGGATTTGCAATATTAAATATTTGATCAGACGCAAAATTAATAGCTAGACTTTGTGCAATATTTTTAGAACCTAATGAAGATGGTAATTGATTACTAATTGTTGTTAATAAATTATTTCCTGTAGTTTGTAAAGCAGCAGTAGATGCTCCTGTGGGTAAATTAACAGATAATATACTAATTGGTATTGATTGATCAGAAGCAATATTTACAGCAACACTATTAGTAATTGTTTTAGAACCAATTGAAGATGGTAATTTATTTGTAATATTAGTTAATAATAAATTTGTCGAAGATTGCAATGAATAAGATGATGCATTTGAAAAAATATTTAATAATGGAAAATATATATTAATAATTTTATTATAAGCAATATTAATTGATAAACTATTAATAATAGGATTTGAAGATAAAAATAATTTAGAATTAATGGATGATAAATAAGTATTACCAATTATTTGTAAATCAGTTATTGATATATCTGTTACAGGTTCTATAACACAATCATAATTTTTATAATAATCTTCTTCACCATATTGATTTTCAACCATTGAACGAGTATTACATGGCAGTGGTTCGCAATCAACATTTTGTTTATATAATTTATATTTAGTTTTAGTTTTAATAATAGTTCTTGTATTACATGAAGATGAATTAAATGCCATATAATATATAAATAGAATTAAATAACTTCAATAAAATTAAGAGCAGCATAATAAGTTTCAGTGGTACCTGATATACGAATAACAGATAAAACTAAAATATCACGAGTGCCATCAACATTAGAACCTAAATAAATACGACAATTAGATAAATTTAAACCTGGAGTACCAGTACCAGTACCTTGATTAGAATAATCACTATAAATATCAGTACCACTAGATGAAACAGTAATTGTTGTTGTAGTTGTATCATATTCAATAGCACTATTAGCCAATGAAACATAAGTTGGAGAACCAGATAAAGTTGGATTTAATGATAAACGAACTAAAAATGCGGATGTTGAAGTACTAATAACAATTCCAGAAATAATATTAACAGATGCCATAAGAGCAGTACTTTTTAATCGCATAACAGCTAAAACGGTTTCAGTTGCATCAGTAACAGTTAAAGCAGTAGTACCTCTATCAATACTACGAGTATAAGTTACCAATGATGAACCGCCTTCTGATATGATAGTATTACATATGCATGTTAATGTTGCAGCAGCACCAGAACCTGAATTAATTATTTGATATCCAACAGGTAAATTAGGATTTGACATATAAACCAAAGTATTAGAATTTGCATTATTAAAATAATGAGCATAATATATAATACCATCAATTACAAAACCGCAACGAATACGACCAACACCTAACCATTCAAAATCAATAATTAATATTTGTGTTTTAGTCATATCAAGAGTGATCCCACTTGGTCCAGAACCATTTAAAGCATCAACATTCCAAGAGCTTTGATTAACAGTTGTATCAACTGCTGAACCAGAAGTATATGTACGAATTTTAAAAGATAATACACTACTAGATGAACTTAAAAAGATACCATTTTGAGAATTAAAATAACCGACATTTTTAGTAATACCAGTACCACCTAAACCATTCATATTAAAAGTAATAAAAATTAATTGAGATTTTCCAGGTTCATAATTTGCCCAAACTTTTTGTTGTCTAATTCTATTTCCAGCAGTTGTATTTGATACACTTAGAGTAACAGATGCTTGATTAGTATTATATGTACTAGATGTACCAGAACCACTAAATTGTTGATCACTCCAATACAATGGATTATTATCAACTAATAATTTACTTGCAGTTATAGTTGTAGGATTAGAAACTCGCAATCTACCAAAACCATCAATTGATGGCGAATCACCATATGCAACTGGTACAGTTTGATCCGATGCAATATTTACTGCCATACTATTAGCAATAGTTTTTGTTCCTAATGCAGATGGTAATTGTCCACTTATAGTAGTTAATGTCGCATTACCAGATGTTTGTAATGATGACGTAGATGCTCCAGATGGTAATGGTAATGATGCAGCAGAAATTGGAACAGTTTGATCGGATGCAATATTAACTGCAAGACTGGCAGCAATTAATTTAGTACCTAATGAAGATGGTAATTGTCCACTAATTGTTGTTAATGTTGTATTACCTGTAGTTTGTAATGCCGAAGTAGATGCACCAGATGGTAATGGTAATGAGGCAGCAGAAATAGGTACTGTTTGATCAGATGCTATATTTACTGCAAGACTAGCAGCAATTAATTTAGAACCTAATGAAGATGGTAATTGACCACTAATTGTTGTTAATGTTGTATTACCTGTAGTTTGTAATGCAGCAGTAGATGCACCTGTTGGTAATGCAATTGATGTTATATTAATAGGTAATGTTTGATCTGATGCTAAATTAACTGCTAAACTATCTGCAATTAATTTAGTACCTAATGAAGCTGGTAATTGACCACTTATAGTAGTTAATGTAGTATTTCCAGTTGTTTGTAATGCAGATGTAGAAGCTCCTGTGGGTAATGCAATAGAACTAATCGAAATTGGTAATACTTGGTCAGATGCTATATTTACTGCCATACTATTTGCTATTGTTTTAGCACCTAATGTTGCTGGTAATTGTCCGCTTATAGTTGTTAAAATATTATTACCAGTTGTTTGTAATGCAGAAGTAGATGCACCAGATGGTAATGGCAATGATGACGCTGATATAGGAACAGTTTGATCGGATGCGATATTAACACATAAACTATTTGATATTGTATTAGAGCCTTCATTTAATTTAGAATTTATTTGTTTTAAATAATCATTACCAACTTTTTGTAATGATGATGTTGATATATTTGACGGGATTGACATATATTATTATAACATAAATATGTTATTATAAATTAAATTAATATATTTATATATATATATGTTAGAAACTGTTATAAATACAGAAAAAAACAATCAAATAGCACGAGATTTTAAACAAACAATAATATATAAAGCATGGGGTTCAGAGACATTATTGGCATTAAATGAATTATATTGTTATAAAAAAATATTTATTAAAGAAGGTTGTAAAACCAGTTTTCAATATCACAATCATAAATTAGAAACTAATTATATACAAGATGGAACAGCGGAAATATGGTTAGAGGGTGATGATGGAATTATAGAAAAATCAATACAAACATCTGGATATTCATTTACTGTTATACCACCAAAAAAACATAGAGTAATAGCAATTACAGATTTAACATTATTAGAAGTAAGTACACCTGAAATATGGGATTGTATAAGATTACAAGATGATTATAATAGAAAGAATGGAAGAATAGACACAGAATTTATAACACCATCAGTATGTATATTATTAGCAGGTAAAGGAACAAGAATGAATGAATTAAGTAATTATATTCATAAAGCGTTATTGCCGATAAATAATAAAGCATTATTGACATATTTAATAGAAAAATTTCCATCAAATTATGAATTGATATTAGCAGTTGGTTATAAATCAGAACAAATAAAAGATTATTGTAAATTAATGCATGCAGATAGAAATATAACATTTATAGATATACCAAATTATGATAAATTAGGTAGTGGTCCTGGATTTTCATTAAGTTGTTGTAAACATTTATTACAAAAACCATTTTATATATGTGTAGGTGATTGTTATATTGATGGTGAATTTCCTAAAATTTATAATAATTGGTTGGGATATCATTATTCTGATTATCCAAATTTATATTCAACATTTGATATGGATGAAGAAAATAATATAATAGATTTTAAAAATAAATCAAAAAATGGATTTAATAATGCATTCACAGGTTATTGTTATATAAATGATTATTCTTTATTTTGGCAAGAATTAACAAATAATTGTCAACATGATATAGAATATGAATTAGTATCCGCATTTTATAATATTCGTAAATATCCTCAATTTAAAGGGATTAAAATGAATTGGTATGATGTAGGAACATATGAAAAATATATAGATGTTAAAAATAAAATGGAGAATGTAAATAGTAATTTATTTAAAACAAGTATGCAATTTAATTTTAAATCAAAAAATTATTTTATTAAATTAGTATTAAATAAAGATAAATTAATAGAACGTTCAAAACGATTAATAAAATATATTCCAGAAATAATTGATAATAAAACATTTTTATGTTATAAATTTATAGAAGGGAATGTATTATATAATTGTTTGAATAAAAATATATTTATGAATTTTTTAGATTGGTATAAACAGAATTTAATAATTGAAGAAATTGATTTATCAAAAGAATGTAAATTATTTTATAATAACAAAACATTATTAAGAATTAATCAATATTTAAATGATAATAAACATATAGATAATTGTTTAATAATAAATAACAAAACATATGATTTAATAATGAATTATATCGAAAAAATAGATATGAATAAATTAACAACTAATTATTTACCAACGAAATTTTTTCATGGAGATTTACAATTTGATAATATAATATATGATTTAAATAATGAATTTAAATATATAGATTGGAGAGATGAATTCGGAGGAAATATAGATTATGGTGATGCATATTATGATATGGCGAAATTATATGGTGGGATTTTATTAAATTATGAAAAAATGAGAAATGTAAATTATTTTAATTTTTCATTAAATAATAATGAAATTAATTTTTCTATTAATTTAGATGATAATAATTTATTGTCCACATATGAAGATTGGTTAAAATATAATAATTTTGATATTTATAAAATTAAATTATTAACATCATTAATATTTTTAAATATGGCACCATTACATACAAATAATTTTAATCATTTAGTATTTTGTATAGGGAAAATTATGTTAGCGGACTTAGTATAAAAAAATGATATTTATTTTATTTATATATTATTATATATATTAATATATAATTATGTTTCTCATTACTACTTTTTTTACAGATGAAGAAAAAAATACAAAAACATATATATCATTTCATAATAAATATGAAGATGCATTATCAAGATATACATGGTTTATAACAAATAAATTAAATAAACATATTTTTAATGAACAATGCGAAGAAATAAATAAAAATGTTTATGATATTGAAAATTGTTATAATGATGATAAATATTGTGATAAACAAAAAAAATGTTCAATGTGGGATAAATGTAATGAATGTAAAGATTATATAAATGCAAATAAATTTATAATTCATTATAAACAAAAGAATGATAATGATAATAATATAATTTATTATAAATCATATCAACTTGGAAATTGGTTAAAAACATGTGGTATATCATTAACAGATATAACAATTGAAGATGGTAAAAAAATTAAACTTGTTTAAGTATAATTATTTTATTATTATATATGTATTCAATACAAAATAAAACATATTTATATTATAATACACTTTTTGTAAAATATATAAGAACAAAATATAAATTTTATGATAATATTAATAATAATAATATAGATAAAATATTACATATAATAAAACAAATAGAATATATTGGTAATAAAGAGGATATTGATTCTTATTATAAAATATATAATAAATATATCAATAATAATTATAAAACATTTATAGATTTGGGTTGTGCACCTGGTGGATTTTTAAAATTTGCACGAAAATATAATTTTATAGGATATGGTGTAACATTACCTGAAAAAGATAAAACCGGACTAATAATAAAAGATAAATATAATTATAAGATAATATATGGTAATATAATAGATAGTGAAAATATAATAAAGCAAATAAAAATTAATAATGTAGATTTTATAAATTTAGGAGCAATATCATATAATAATGATATAAAGAACAATGAATTATTATTACATCAATTTAAAATAACAAAAATGTTTTTAAAAAAAGGTGGGGATATATTATTAATAGTTTCGGTATTTAAATATATATATTTTTTTGTTGATATTGTAAATATATTTATTAAACATAATATACATATTAAATGTATTCCTATACAACCAAATTTTAAAACTGAACAAATATATTTATATTGTATAAATATTCAATTTACTGATCAGCTATTTAATGATTTAACAAATATATTAACAATAAAATATATTCCATTAATATCAGAAAACATGTATAAACAAAAAATAAATAAAATATTTACATCAAAATATTTTGATATAAATTCATTTATAGAATGTTATTATATAAAAATATGTTATAATGTAGAAAAAAAATGTAATCTAAATAATTTAAAATTAGAACAAATAAAAATAAGTTCAGAAGAAATTGATAATATAAATGAAAGATATTTAACATATGAAAATATTAAATATGATAAAGATAAATTATCTGATATTATTGATAATATATATATGAATATGTATATATAATATAAAAAAAATGATT
>JACCDT010418666.1_pt1 | contig 29318 bp, 23 predicted proteins | sample 7446291 | NCBI WGS metagenome assembly JACCDT01 (sample SAMN15323446, study PRJNA562643) | freshwater metagenome | isolation source: river surface water | place: USA:Blue River Watershed | collected 2017-08-17 | reverse complement strand
CCGACAGTCGATGGACTGCCTGAGCGTTTCACCGTTCGTTCCTTTGCAGCCAAGATGGTCGATAAATTGAACTTCACCCCTGATTCTCACCTTTGGGGTGAAATTCGCCAGCACACCAATCCTGCGGGCGTGTTGAGCGACACCGCCATGCAGAAGTTCATCATGAACTCAGCTTCGGATGGAGCCCTCAGAGAAATGATCAAAGAGGACAACTTCGAAGAAAAAGCCTATCAACTAGTCAACAATTTTTTTGGAGCGGTCAAACGCGTATTCAAACCAGAATGGGTTGGCATGGTTCCTCGAACATCCCGACTCAAGCATGGAGCAGGTCTGGTGGCTTTGGGCTACGTCATGGAGGTGTTGTACAGCTCGCACGGCGCTACCACTGAGGATGAATTTGCAACCGGTCTGGCGTTGATCAAGCCTTACACAGCCTGGACCAGTGGTACCTGGGAACTTGAGGATTACGACTCTCGTCCCTGGAACGGCATTCAGAACACGCCCACTGACGTTTACCTGTTGTCCAAATACTTGGTCAAAGTGACCAAAAAAGCACTTCGCAAAGCAAGGAGATCCTAAGAAATGGACCAATTCAACTCATCAGCATTGGTCTTGTTTTCGGGAGGGCAAGATTCAGCAACTTGTCTGGCTTGGGCCTTAGAAAAATACTCTCGGGTCGAGACTCTCGGGTTCAACTACGGACAGCGCCATGCAATTGAACTGAAATGTCGTGATCAATTTGCCTCCAATTTGAAGAAAGAATTTCCGCACTGGGCTGAGAAACTCGGCCAAGATCACATGCTGGATCTCAGTTTGTTGGGGCAGATCAGCGACACAGCTTTGACTCAGGAAAAAGCGATTGAAATGCAATCTTCAGGATTGCCCAACACGTTTGTCCCAGGACGGAACCTGCTGTTCTTAACGTTCGCAGCGACGATCGCATACAGGAGGAATCTGAAAGTGATCGTGGCAGGGATGTGTGAAACCGATTACTCCGGCTATCCCGATTGTCGAGATGACACGATCAAAGCCCTGCAAGTTGCAATCAGCCTTGGCTTGGATACCAGGATCGTGCTTGAAACACCTTTGATGTGGATTGACAAAGCCGCTACTTGGGGACTTGCTGAAAAGCTAGGCGGTCAGAAGCTTACCGAGTTGATCCGCGATGAGACCCACACCTGCTACATGGGCGATAGAACACAACGACATCCATGGGGCTATGGCTGCAATACCTGCCCCTCCTGTGAGTTGCGCAGGATTGGGTACGAAAAGTTCATGGAGGGGCATTCATGACCTACAGCGTCAAGGAAATCTTTTACACGCTTCAGGGTGAAGGATTACGTGCAGGTCGGCCAGCTGTCTTTTGCCGGTTCGCCGGTTGTAATTTGTGGACTGGTCGTGAAGAGGATCGTGAAGCGGCGATCTGTAAGTTCTGCGACACGGACTTCGTGGGGACAGATGGCACTCTGGGCAATAAATTCATCAATGCACAGTCACTTGCTGAGGTCATCAATCAGCAATGGCCCGTGGGTAAAGCACACAAATATGTGGTTCTGACTGGGGGTGAACCTCTGCTGCAAGTGGATGAACAGTTGATTGCGGCGCTTCACGGATTTGATTTCGAGATCGCTGTTGAAACGAACGGCACTGTGAAAGCTCCTGAAGGAATTGACTGGATATGCGTGAGTCCCAAAGCGGGCGCTGAATGGGTTCAAAAATCCGGTCATGAACTCAAGTTGGTCTATCCCCAACCAGGCTTGCTGCCAGAGACCATCCCTCTAAGGGGCTTCGAATTTTTCCTGCTGCAACCGATGGATGGGTTGTTTAAGAAGCAGAACACACTGAAGGCAATTCAGTACTGTCAAGCCAATCCTGAGTGGCGCCTATCTGTACAAACACACAAGATATTGGAAATCAGATGAATAGCACCAAAGACGTTTTTGACCTGAGTCAGCGCTTCTTTTTTGAGGCTGCACATACATTACATCGCTCGTATGAGAAAGAAGGAAGCCTTCGTATTCACGGGCACACCTATGAAGCCGAAGTTACCGTGTCTGGTACGCCTGAGCCTAATAGCGGCATGATCGTTGACCTTGCACTGCTCCGCAGAGAAATCGACCGTGTTCGGGCAATGCTCGATCACAGATTCCTGGATGAAGTAGAGGGTCTGGGCCCAGCCACGCTGGAGAACTTGGCGCTTTTTATTCGCGATGAAATGCTGGCAACGTTTCCAAATCTCTCGGCAGTGATGGTCGAGCGCCGCGTCAGCGGCGACCGGTGTGTGCTGCGTTGGAACTAATGCAAAGACACTAGTCCCGCCGATTGACTTTGCCGGATGACCCGCTCTACGATGCGCGTTGTCCCGGTTCCTTCAACTTGGAGAAGTGTGGACTCAGGGCGCATGCCACCTTTTATGCAGTAAAAGGCTTGGTGAGTGGCTACCCCGGAGACGAACACCACCCAGTCAGCATTGCGACTGCCCGACTTAAGCCTGGTGGTACAAGTTTCATCCGAGTTGAAATCGATTTTCGCCTTTGGGAATATTGCTTCAAGTACGCGCGCTGCTCGCCGAATCGCTTGAGTGTCAAGGCTATAAAGAAAAATCCGATTTTCGATACTTGAGCAATTGTCAAGAGTCGTTTCATCATCTCGATCAACCCTGGTGGGGATAGTGAAATTGGCCTCGCGTGCAAGGTATTCCAGTAAGCACCGCTCCGCCTCTGACAGGCGGGATATCACGTTAAAAGCTCCCTGTAACACTCGGGTTACCCATCGCAAACGGATTTCATCATCCCTACAAGGTTGTACAAGCAATAGATCTGAAAGATCCAGTGCCCAACTGATTTCGCGCGGAGAGGGGGGGTCGGAGAGAAGACTCGACAAACGGTCGACAAGAGTCTTGTATTCAACCGGTGTCAGTCCTGCAATAAGGGCATGACGAGTGGCTAAGCGGATCATCTCGCGTTCGCTCTCACCCGCACGGTCGCGAACATGCAAGGCTTCGATGAAGCCAAGGTAGACCCCTACCATGGCACTGGATGGTTGGCATCGAATGATCAACCAATCGAACCATATAGGTAGCAGGGACTCAAACAGTGGAGACGAGTCGAGAGCAACATCCTCAATAGTCGTTGTCAGCGTTAGGACAAAACTGGGCTGTCGTAGTAGGTCGTCGGCTTCGGGTGAACGGACCAATTCTCGCCAATAGACCAGCGTGTCATCTGCAGTAACTGTCGAGAGCGCGGTATTTGGAGTCTGTAAAGCCGATTCCGAAATCAGCTGAGCTGCAAGCTTCTCTACATCTGCAATGAGTCGTGGTCTTGCCTGGCGGACTTTTTCCGCTAGTTCGGCGGAGGCTGAATTGACGCGCGATATGACGTCATTGGCTTGGTTAGGATTGCCAATTTCTTTGGCGCAACGTAATTGGGCCTGTAGGACTTCGATCGAATCTGGTAACGGCATCAACAGAACCAAAGCCTGTTCGTAACGCTCCAAATCCATTTCGTGGATCGCTTGTTCCAGCCCTGACTTGGGTTGCAACTGCCTTACTATCGAGGCGATGGCCTCAGAGACCGGGCCAAAAGTGCCTGGACCCATTTCCTGGAGGAGTTTCGAACAGAGTTGAGCGGATGGTTGCTCAAGCGACAGTTCGTGTAACAGGAAACCTTTCAATGCAGCTGGACGCCGACTGCGGCCGCGTCCCTTTAGCAGGGAGGCCGCCATGATGCGCACGTTTTGCGCAAATGCTTGAATCAGGTCTTCTGCTACCCCAAGCACCTCCACCGGCGCCAGGTAAGTCTCATACAAAGCATCCCAAATATCGCCGTAGGTCTCTGGTGGTAAGCGGACCTTTAGCAGGTCATCCCATTGAGGATGGGCCAGAATGCGGTCCCAGCGACCTAGTGCTGCATGCAATCGGATTTCAAGGAAGGCTCGATTTTCAGCACTTAGACCGTGTTGATCGCGCAGAGCCGCCATGGCGGCGAGAGCATCTTTTTCGTTGCGCGCCACCAAAGCTCGATCAAAGCCCGCGCGCAACTGATGGAACGTACGCAAGTCCTGTCGGGGGCGCTCAGGCCGTAGTTCCAGCAACTGCCAGTACCGTTGCCAACTGGCTATGACACGCGGTTCAAAATTCGGTGTTACAGCAAAAAAACCAATAGCATGCAGTCCTGATTGAATCAATTTTGATTTGATCTGGACCTGCATACCAGACAAGACGGCACCTTCGAACTCAAAGTCCCCAAAACTCGGTCCAATGAATGCGGCCATTTCATCTTGCAGACTGCGCGCACTCAGTTCGTCATGCGCGCAGGCCAACCAGTAAGTTTTTTCATTTTGCTGCGTGGCAAATGGCAAGAGAAGTGGACGATCCTTTAGCCCCTTGGCGTACCTGATGATGGCAGGTGCCAGTGAGGTCGGTACGGACTGCTTGTTGTGCGGAACCTGACCCGCCAGTGGACTGGCGTAGACGTTCTCCGTCGAAAAGAACTGCTCAAGTACGGCTTGGGCAGTTTCTGCTTCTCGACTGTTGGTTTGTCTAGTTACTTGTGCCATGGTTAGCGAATTCCAAGCGAATGCTTGCAACCTTCTGTGGGTTGAAATCGATGGTCAGAGATTCAGCGTTCAAACCAATCCCGCGCTCGGTGAAATTCATGGACCCACCGATCCAGACGCGATCAGTTAACAGGCCTTTAGTGTGGAAATCAGGAATTTCTGACCAAACACAGGAGTCCTGCAGGCCGATATCGGCAAGCGCTGCTGACAATCGTTTCCCAAATGGTTTGTTGTGTGGGTCTGGACGAACCCTTATGTCTAGATGTGTGTTGTTGGCCGCGATGGCTACCAATACTTCAATCAACCGGATCTCCCGTCGACTCCATTCGGGGTTGAGACCCTCGAAGCTACCGGTTGAGTTGTCAAAGATCACAATATCGGTCACCCACGGCGCTGCCAGATAGACGGTCTTGCTGGGAAGCAATAATTCTTCTGCTAGCACCATGGCCAAGACGTCCCTGGCGGCACTGGGGGCGGTCGTCGCTGATTTGAAGATGTAGCGTACGTTTGTCATATACCGTCGGGAATCGAAAAGGTCCATTCGATGCGGTCATTCATTCGCTTGACCTCAGTGAGTTGAGCAAATACGTTCAGGTATTCAAATTGCACCGGCTCCGATACCAGCGCGGCAACCACTTTGGGCAGTAACTGACCTGCTTGACTTGCTGGAACAGATACGACAGCACGAGAAGAATTTAGTAGACGTTCGCGAACCTGTTCTTCCCAGTCCGATTGGGCTGGATCAATTGGATCTGGTCTAGGTGTCAGCCATTGAGCCAACAAAAGACGTTCCGTGTCGATGTTGAACGATGAAAATCGATTTGACCAGGGCATCGAAACTGCACGCAAGGCATGACCCTGGGGCCAAAGTAAGCCCATTAGCACGCCAAAGCGCCAGGCTTGTCGGTTTTCTGAGGGCAGCTGGTGTCCAGCGTATTCAAAGGCTTGATCCAATTGATCGTCCACGCTGAACAAGGCACAAAGCACCCGTACGTCTACCTCGACCCCGTGCAGGTTCTCCAGTTCATCCCAACGCGCATGGATTGAGGCCAACAAACGATCTATCTCGCTGGGACTGTCGGGACGCAACAAACGCATGCTTAGCGCCACACTGTACCCGTGGAAGATGGACTGTCCACGACTGACCAGCATCGCACGTAATACTGAAAAGTGTTGTGCAGCATCGGCGGAGTTTGAGGCTTGGCGAACATTGGTCACGGCCTGAATCACATCGTTGTCGGGCTGGGAGCCACCTAGCCATTGCACCACTTGCCTCATCTGAGCATTGGTCCATTCGAAGTCTCTCGGACCAAGAGCAGCCTCGATGTGCCGGTACAAACTGTCTGGTCGACTAGTCAACAATTCGGCTACGCTCTCGATCAGGCCGTTGCCTCCGGGGTTGACCTCGGAAATCCAGATTTCAGGGGCGGATGGTTCTCCACCATCGTCACGTTTCACCACGATGTCCACGACTAATCCGTCGGGGTCAATCTGAGGGCAGGCCTGCTGGATGGCATCCAGGCATGCCGCCCCGATCGTGGCACGCATGGAAAGGGCTAACCAGTCATTCCAATCGGAGTCGATAGGCTCAACGAGTACCCGCGATGCAGCATGTACCGCTTTGCGAACATGATCTGAATTCAGAGCTTCATTTAGTTTTTGGCGGAGTCTGTCAGATCCCTCCTCGCCGTTATCCACTTCGGGAACTTGAAATACGGTTTGCAGAACCCCAAGAAGAACATCTAAGTGGGTACCGTCAGCCACAAGATCCAGGGCTTGGCGCAATTCGATCTTGTGCGCTATCGATACTTGAAGCGCTGCAATCTGGAAAACCTGGGCAATCCATCCGCGAAGGAATGGATTGGGAACCGCTTCACGGAATCCAGTATTTTCACGTGCTTCCCAGTTGTAGCGGGCAGAGCGTGCGGCACGTTGTCGCTGTGGATCCTGCCAGTCGATGCTTTCACATAAATTTCCTGGTAAGTCTAAAACCAATACCAGGGCATCAACATCGATGTCGAACCCCACGCCGCTTGGCTCGCCCTCATGACGGAATTGCCAGTCCACAGTGACCCGCTCGGTAGTATTCCCAGAACGCAGTCTTAGTTCGGCGCGTGAGCCTACTGCATACCGCCTAACTTCAGCGTGTGCTTGTTCGGCGTGAGTGTAGAGAACCACTTGTTTAATCAGTCGACTGATACCAATGTGGTTCGGTGCAATCAGGGTGACTCCCCGATTAGGTGCTTGCAGGAACGAGTGCCAAGTTAACTGGGCGTTGGAGGTGTCGCTCAACTCAGGTATACCTTGGCCTGGTCTGGGGACCCGTTGCAAGTGTGCCGTTTGGGGACGATAAGCTTTAAATGTCTTCAAGGTACCGTCAAGTGATGCGACGAAATTGCGCTTGGCATCAAGCGTGAACCATGCTGACAATTCAGCATCTTCTTGCAATTCTGTGGTGCCACTTGCAAAGTACTGTGCAAGTGCGTGGCCATCAACCCCAAGCCATAAAGCGTCGTCATAACGCCTTGAGACCTTACCAGGCGCGAACTCTCCTAAGCCTTGCTGAACTGGCATGTACTGATCTTCCAACTCGCGCTGCCTTTTAGAAAGGTCAATGCGCATTTCTGGAAGACTCAAGTCGTCAAAAAGGTTCGCTGGGATGTAGTCTGGTAGGGGATGACCGGCCTGATGGTCTTCTCCAGGTCGTCCACGGGCACGCCAACCGGAGGCCAAGCGACGTATTGCAGTCGGGATGGCACCCAACATGAGTGGGCGTGGTTGACTCCACATCAGCACATTCAAATCATCACTCTCTAAGGCCAAGCGGTCTGCCAGGTCTCGGGCTAAGCGCATTGATTTGTCTGGGTTTTCAAGAACCTCAACCAGCAACTTGACTACCCGTTGATGTTGCAACCGCTTGGTCAACCAGTTCACCCCAGCATATTTGTTGGCAATGGCATTTCCGTTTGGGGCCAGATTGCGAGCCTGGTTCTTAACGGCTATCCAATCGGGCGCCGAGAGGGGTAGTTGCACGTTTTCGGCCAAACGTTTGACCGAGCCAAATTCGGTAGCATTCCATCCGATTGGCAACCCTTCAATATTAGGGTGGGACAAGTCCCGCCAGACTGATAACGGGGGATGGTCTCGACAAGTCCAGTCGCCTAAGATGTCCAGTAGGGCGTAAACAGCCTGCATTCTCTGGACATAGCGGTTCGCCATTGGCAACTGCCGGGCAGGCAGGTCAGGATCAAAAAGTTGGTCGTAGGCTTGATATGCCAATCGGTCACGACCGTAATCTGTCAAGACTACGATGGTCCATGGACGCATGTGGCGCGTACGACCGGCTCGTCCCTTGCGTTGCAAGAAGGAAGCAATATCGCGCGGGGCTTTGTGCTGGACCACAACGCCAACAGCAGGGTCATCAAATCCAACCTCAAGGGAAGAAGTGGCCACCACCACCTCAGTCTTATTACTGACTCCACTATCCAGAGCGGTTGTCCGACCAACGCCCAATCGGTAAGTCAAGTCGTGACCGATCAATTCAGGAATACTCCAATCTTGGCCAGCATAGAACCTAGGGGAGCCAATGATCGGTGTTGTGCCCCTGCGCAACCTAGCTAGACCACCATCAGGGTATCTGTTTAAGTTGGCACCCCCGCCATTAGGATAGCGACCCTCTGCATCGAGCAGGTCTTTGAACAGGCGGTTAGTTGCGTCAAGTTGGTCAGTGAATGCAAACGCACGCCAACCAAAAAATGGATTGTTTTTTCGGTCAAAGGCTCCTGGTGGGTCCAGTAAACGTGAGCTAAGCATCAACGTCTGGATCGTTGTAGATAGCAAAGCTGTCTGCGAGACAGGGTCGCCTCTCAGGGCCAGCATGTATTCGGCGCCTTCTTCAACGATTTCGTCTTCCAATGGCTTTATTTCTTCCACCACCCCTTCACTCAAGCCGGTCAAGTGGGCAAAGAATCTTTGTCCGTCAGCAATGGTGGCGGAAAGCCCTACAAAACTGGAGCGTCGGCCACTAGCTGCCCACCACCGACGTAACAAGTAAGCAACTTGCGCGCCGTATGTTCCCGCATACAGGTGAACCTCGTCCAGCAGGATCAGGTCCGGCGCTCGATTTGCGCCCGGACCGACCCCGAAAACATGGCGTAAGTCGCTGCTTGGCAGATGCCTGTTCAACATCTCGACCGAAGTAAAGAGAATGTCTGGTGGATCGGCCTTGATATTGTCGCGGGTGAAAGCCAAGGTGTGGGTGTCCACTACAGCATGGCAATGGGGGCAGACCAAGCGCTCTCGTTTTTGTGAGGCATCGTCGCGGAGCCACACCAATTCCCCATGTTTATTGTCTTGGGGACAATTAAAAAATGGCACAGATTTGCCTTGAGGGTGATCAGACCAAATCCGATTGTTTAGTACTGCTGCTGCACTGTTGGGTGTTTCGCCATAGAGCACCCCAACGCGCAAGGGTCGCCCACCTTGACGTGTGATCCACCTATCGAATTTACGACATTGCGCATAGACCTCTGATAGCTGGTCCTTCAGCAATTCATTTCGTGGGTACAACGCGAGCACGCGAACGCCCATGTTTTGCGGTGCTTGCACGCGTTGCGATGCAAGCCAAGAAAGCGCTGGCAAATAAAAGGCCAAGGTTTTCCCGCTACCAGTGCCGGCTGAGACCAAGGTGCCTGAGCAGGTACGACTCTCAAGACCTGCCAGTATCCTTTGGGCGGATTTGACCTGAAATTGCGCAAGTCCACCACCTGATTCCAATGAATCGAGCCAGGTCTTGACGGCTTCAAGCAATTTAGGCGTACGAATAGATTCGCTTAAGGAGTCAAAAACATGTGTTGCGCTAAGGTCGCGGCGCGGGTAGCGCCTGGGCCGACGCATCAGGCGGAAGTCAGCGACTAATGTTGCTGCTTCAGACCATTTGTTATTTTCATGCTTCGAAAACAACTGCCTAAGCTGGGCCAGCAACCTAACGCCCTCGGCCATTCGAGTGCGCCAACGAGGCTCCTGATCAGCCACAAAGGGAACTTCAAAGAGCATTTTGTGTGCGACCAGAAATTCTCGAAGGTCACGGGCAGTTTGAATGCTGCATCGAGTATCGCTTTTGACAGGTTGTGCCGCAGGGGAGTCAAGTAGCACCTGAAGAGTGGTCGTCACTTCCTCTCGGCTGAGTGCGTTATCGACCAAGCCCCAAACCAGACATCGGGCTTCCAGGGCCTCTAGTGCATCTAGGGCCAATTCAGCCAGTTTCAGATCCGGAGCAAGTGTCATCTCAGGGCCACCCTAGACTTAATCACGAAGCGCGAAGGGGTATCGTTCTCGCGCAACCACTCCATTACTTCGGAGGTAAGTAATTCGAGATCGGCACCGCCACTTCCAACGGCCTTTAAGAACTTGCGAACTGAGTCCGGTGCCGTGCCTTGCAGTTGCTCGCTGAGGCCTTGTAAGGTCCGCACGGTGGTAGCCAAATCGGTTCGGGTGGTACTGCTAATGGGTAATTCAGCTCGGACTGCGGCTTGATACATCAAGTAATGATGCTTGTATGTGCTCAATAGAACTTCATTGGCCGGTGTTTTCAGCATCCGTCCTTCAAGTACTTGGGGAGTGTCGACATGACCAAGACTTTCAACGAACTGCTGCCATTGTGTTTTGGCAGCGCCGCGCAGCAGTGTGTTCGCCGATCCGGCAGCCTTGGTCAGCTTAGTCCACAGACTGTCTTTGGACAAATCTTGCACGTTGCCGCCATCTTGAAGTACCTTTTTAGCCTCCAGTGCCAATGCTTGCACAGATGCGTCTGCATTTGCGATCTCCTCCGTGCGTAAAAGATTTGCATCAACAAGAAGGGCTTTGTTCAATAGTTCAAGACGTTCGTTCGCCTGTTGTTCCCATTCGCGCTTGCGTTGTTGCAAGGCAGAGAGCTCTTGGCGTGTCTGGTTCGCCAATTTTGCATTTTGCAGACCGGTCAGGAGTTGGCTGCAAAATTCAATCAGGGTTGACATTTGCGTTCCACTCCAAGCTAGTAATCAATTGTTCTCGCTGAGCAAGTGCTTGCGCGTCCTCATCAGATTTGGTCTGGCTTTTGATAAGTTTATCGAGGTCCGCAAGAAAAAGACTCAAATCTTTGACGTCGCAGGCCAGTTGGCTCAGTCGAGGCAATGGCACAGCACACAGTTGTGACAACTGGACCGGTGTTGGCTCTTCATCCGAAGGAATGCTCATTTTTTGAAGACGTTGGACAACCGACTCAATGTTTTCACTCGACAGTCTTTCAATAATGCTCTTGATTTCGGCTTCGCTTCTGCCTGATGGCCAAAGCGCCATCTGCTTGGACTCGCTTACAAGTTTGAGCATTTGGTCGCGCCATGCAACCCGTGAGTGATCCTCTGCAAATGCTGTACTAGTGTCGGAAAGCAGAGTCTGCAAAGTACTTTTGAGGTTGTTGACAAGACTGGGTAAACCACTCGAAGAGATCCGTTCAAGTACATCAACTGCAGTCTCACTAATGCCCCGGCCCTTTAAGCCCAGGCTCCACCTTGCAGGCAATTCTGTTTTCCATCCACGCTTAAGACGGTCAGCATCAATGGCCATGACTCTGTTACCCGATGCACCCTGGAAACATCCAATCAATTGCCTCAATCGGTCTTGCAACTCGGTGCGACCAGAAATGGCCTTAGATCGATTGGTCAAAGATTGAGAGACGAACGGGGGAACACGTGCATCGGTAAAGGGCGCCTCATCTGGACTGGCACTGACCAAATCTCGCAAATTCGGGTTTTCAGGTTGCGAGCGATTGCTCAGGCCTAGCAGGACACTTTGAATCTGAAGTGCGCGAGATACCATGGCAACGTCACGTTCCGCTTCCGAAACCAAGGACGCTAAAACTCGATTTTCTAGTGTGTCAAGCAGTGCATTCGCTGCAGCGTAATCTGACTCTGCATTCGCATAGAACCATGACTTGCCATTTTTCTCCCAGCGAGCCAGGGCCTTAAGACCTGCTATCACACCGGGCGGGATTGTTTGGTCTGCGGCCACAACTTCAATTACAAGACCAGTGCTGGGGTTGCCCACAGTGGTGTTGGGCGGAAGCCAGAACCACTTTGCTTCAATATTTTGGCCCTTCAGACAGAAATTCCCCAGATCTATCCGCTCATCTAACGCCATTGCAAGCAAATTGCGTGAATCTCGCGCGTGTGTGTTTGGCAATCGGCTTGTGGGCGACCAAGCTTCAAGTGCTGCGGCATACGTTGAAACATCAGGTGCTAATGGGACAGCATCAATTGGTGACCCTGCAGAGGGACGGGAAGGAGCCTGTGTTGTCGGTCCTTGCGGAATACCTCCAACTTGAGGAATGGTAGGAGCAACAGGCGTTGGAGTTGGCGTGGAAGTGAGAGAAACTCCTGATTCACCGAATGGCCAGGGCAGCGAAAACACCTCAAACACTGACTTGTGGATGGGGGCGATTGTTAGGTTAGGAGGACTGCCTGCCCAGAAATGCAAGGCAACTTCAAGTTGCTGGGCGTGCTGTTGGGAATAACCTTTGCGTTGTAACTCTGTTCGAACTTCTGCGAGCAAGCGGGGCGACCTGAAACCGACAGGTGGGAAGTGCCCTTCAACGAATGTGGGTCGTTCGGCCAGAGTTTTGCGCAATACCTCATTGATGAACGCGCGGGGGTTGTAGACCCACACGCCCCCTTGCTTCATGGCTACCTCAGCAAGACCACGAATCGCTTGCAGATTGAACGGAAACAAGGGGTAGCCCTGGTGACTACGACCGAAGGCGTCTAACTGGTCAGATGCCTGGGTATCCAAAGGCTCATCAAATTTGGGAACCCACGCATAGAGGTCATTTCCCGATTGGCTTGAGCGGGCAAATTCATTTTTCAGGTGCTGTACACCCCAGCGAGAGGCATTCAAGTAGCGTCCAGTTAAATCAACTAATCTTTGGACGATTGTTTCTTCAGCCAGTCCTTCACTGGGGACCACCCACTGTTCTTTGGCTCGCGTCAAAACAGTTTGGCGGCCGGCAAGGTAACCGTCAGTCACGGCAAACGCGGTGCGGATCGGTGCGCGTACTCGTATTCCGTGCTCGTCGCTCTCAGCAATCATGATGTCCAGCAATGGCTGCTGAATTCCTGACAGAGCTGCCAAGTCCTCGATCAGAAGCACCAGTTCTTTTCCATCCTTCAGCAGTTGTCGGCGGATATCCTCGACCACGTCTTGAATTGATTTTTGGCTCAGGGAATCAGTGAACAATACGGTACGAAGAGCACCGTCAAGCACCTCTTGCAGGATGTCTGCGGCGGTACTACGAAAACGTCCATTGGCATTGCCCAAATATGCCAAGGCACTTTGCACCCTAAGCGGTAACTCCTGTCCAACGGCATTCGTCGGTGGGGCTAAGTCTTCGGCTCGAAACTGCCGCTCTGCTGGATCGGAGGCGCCGCTCAGGCTTGCGCTAACGATGCGAATAAGCACTTCCCCGAGCCACATTTCTCGGGCTTCGGGGGATTGAATCAAATTTCTGACGTGACCTGCGACTGCAACGTGCGGACGCAGTTCACTGTTTTCGTTGGGGGCGGATTTGACCAATTCTTCGGTTCGTTCCCGGTATTCCCGCAGTCCTTCGCCCAATGCGGCGTGCAGTAACTCTGCTGCATAGGTTGGTGTTAATTTCTCGGTGGCGCGCGCCAGTTCATTCTTGAGCGCTTGATACTCATCTCCAGAGAGTGGTTCAAGGATCAATTCCACGACACGTCTGAGACTGGCTGTTTTAGGAATGGAGACAACGACCAATTCCTGGCGACGTGGGTGCCTTTCCAGTTGTGCACGTAACCATCGCACCATGTGGGACTTGCCAACACCGGAGGCCCCAGTGATTGCGATTACCACTGCGCTGCCATCGGTGACTGGGCGCATCAACTCGTTTAGCAAGGCGACTTCGTCAGCAGCAATCTCTGAACTGGTTTGTGCTGCGCGACGGAGCAGGGTGGTGGGTTCATGCACGGCTAGGAGCAGCGCTTCATCAACCGTTTCAGCTTCAGTGCGCAGACACTCCGTAGCGTGGTCGAGTGAGGGCCAATATTTTTCTAGCGGGTTCATGCCTTGGTCTCCTGCGGACGGGCAATCCATTGGTACGTGAGATCACTACGAGCCCCGCCCGCACCGGTTAGCGTGACAGAACTACCCAGGTCGGCCTTTTGTTGCAATAGCAACTCGCCGCTGTCCCACAACGTCAATAAAGCCCGAGACAATGCGCTGGAGAGTTGACCTGGCTGTCGTCGAGGAAGTGCCGCCGGATCGACAAACTGCAGAACCTCAATTTGCCAGCGACCGCCATCCAATACAGGAAGAATGGTGCTGAGTCGCTCTATAAATTGAGCAGCAGGCATGCCTTGGCCAGGTTCGAGAACCTCGTTCAGCGAGTCACGTACAGCGACTGTTGGATCAATAACTGCAAATGAATGACGACTAAATCCCAAGAAGGGGGCCCAATACTCAAGTCCTCTGCGACGTGTGTCGTTTCGCATCAATAGGCGTTCAGGATCAAGAATTTGCTGCGATTCCTTATCAGCGAAGTTGCTGAAGGATGATGTTCGGTACACATCCTGGGCCAGCATCCACGCCAGCGTACGAGTTAAGTCGGCGGCCCTTGCACCTTGGCTGGCCCAAAGGTCTTGGTTGTTTTCTTCTGAGAGTGCCAAGCGGCAAGCCATTCGGCGAGTGAAAGGCAGGATCTCCAACGCAGTGGCGCGGCGCCCTGGAAGCTTTTCTTTAACGGAGATCAACCCGTCTTCTCGAACGAATAAACCTAATTCGACCCATCGATTCAAGGTGTTTCGTGCCATTTGCGCATCGTCTTCAACGATTGCGGCAGGAGATACGGATTCCAACAGGTCAGCCTCAGAGATTGGCTTAGCGGATCGCAAAACAGTGGCATGAAGTACAGCCAGGATGTTAGGCAGCCCGTCGTTGGTTATATTCAACAAACTCATGCAATTAACTTTCGCAAGATTGTTTCTTCATCTGCGTGTGCGACCACAGAAGACCAGGGTCGATCCGGACGTTTGGGATCAGGCAATTGTCTATTGATGAAAACAACCGTCATTGAGCAGGGTGAGGTCTGTAATGCTGCAGCTGCCTCTGGTGTAATCAATGAGTCAAGCCAAAGAATGAATCTCAGTTCGCTGTTGGATCCCAGCAGAGTGGTAGGGGCCCTTGGATCAAAACGATCAACGAAGGTATCGCTGCGAAATGCTGTCATCTGACTAATCAACGACTCAACCAGATTTTCGCTTGCAGACTGAGGAACCCAAAGGGTGTGGGGTCGCGCTTTTTGCATCAGCAGCATCAGACTGGAGCGCCTATCGGTGCATGTGCGAGCAAGATCGCTGGTAACAACGAAAGCTAAGTTTTCTTGTTCCCGTGGAAGGCTTTGCAATTCGGGTGAATGCTCCAAGCGCGGGGCAAATTGATCGATCCTTGCAACAAATGGTCGCAGTTGACGTATAGGCATCTTATTTACGCCCCAATGTTGACTGCATCCTCCGCAGTAGGCAGTAACAGGTCCCCAGTGATTGGGCAATGCCAAACCATATAGTTGGATTAGTGCTTGAGAAATTTCAACTTGAGACTCTGCAGCGCGGTAGATCAAATTGAAGCCTAGGTCTGTCGCAGCATTCATGCTGGTGCGAGCTGCATTCATCAGATTCTCGTATACAGACAGATCGCGGTGGTTTGGATTTCGAATGCGTACTGCAGCAAATGACACTTGAGCATCAGAGTACTCAGAATCTTGGCCAGAAGTCTCAACTCCTGGAGGTCTGTCACTTAGACCTGATATCTCGATGAGGCCAGCCTCTGCCATCAGGTTCAGAGTACGCAGATTCCAGAGTCGATTAGATCTGCCGTGCATCGTTAACTCAGATCGCAATCGATTGAGGTCAACCCAGATCTCGCCATCTGATGTAACTGGCCGGGCGGGATCGTCCAGCATCGCTAACCAGCGCTCATAACCTAATTCATTGGTGATAAATTTCGGAGAGGCCATATCACGGGCCTGATTCACATCTTCACTTGTAAACAGCAATAAACTGGCCGAAGCAAGGCCATCACGCCCGCTTCGACCTACCTCTTGATAGAAGCGGTCAAGAGACTCTGGCAAGGTTGCGTGAATGACGCATCGCACGTCATTCTTGTCAACGCCGAGGCCAAAGGCAGAGGTTGCCACCATCCCGTCGAGATTGTTGTTGCTCCATGCCGCCATTAAAAGTCGTCGTTGGTTTGTTGGCGTTTCGCCGGTAAAGGCGGCGATTCTGCCCAACCCATTAGCTTTTAAAAAACGCGTCCACTCATCAGCTTCTTCAGGCCGAGTGACGTACAAAATAAAGGGCCGCGGCGCTTTAAAGACAGCTTCCAGAACCTTTCTCTTTCGCTCGCTGTGTGTGTCAAAGTGCTTCATGGCGTAGCGTGGTTCCGGACGAAGATAAATCCCAGAAACTACGCAATGTCCCATCGAGCCAGCAAATTGCTTTTGTAGAGCGGTGACTGTATGAGGAGTAAGGGTGGCAGACGCCAAAACTACGCGAATTGGCTGAGGGGTCTCAGGGTTGCGGGCTTCACGAAGGCTGGCAATTAGGGCAGGTAGCAACTGAAATGCAGGGCGGAATCCACTGCCCCAAGTTACAACAAGATGTGCTTCGTCAATTACTACATGGGAGATTCGACCTTCGCTTGCACAATCTACAAGCAGTCTTCGCAGGGAACCGGTTGCCGCTTCGGGTGAGGTGAAAAGAACGCGTTGATCACCACGGCGCAATGCTTGATATACCGCGGATCTTTCTTCAGACGACAGTCCACTGTGATATGAAAGAGGCCTATCCGTCCACTGTGAGTCGCGTTGTGCAAACAACTCTGCCATTCGTTGACCTTGGTCGATGGCCAGTGCAACGGTGGGGACAATGACCAAGGTCAGGGTCCCTTGTCTGGCGGCCAAGGGCGGCAGTTGAGCCAAAAGTGACTTGCCACTACCAGTTGGAAGATTAGCAATCAGCGTCGTATCCGCAGGCAAGTGCATGAGAGCGCGAACAGTCTCACGTTGGCCTGGACCCGTGTAATGGGGTAAGCCCAACAGTGAGCGCATCACAGGGTCAGAGGGTATCCGCGTTGGCTGGCGGGCCATTACTCCGTTAAATGCATCGTCAAAGAGGTCTTGCTGCTCTCCAAGCCACGACAGTCTGGGGTAGTGCGGACGGACTTGCGCGAATGTGCCCAAGTCTGCAACTTCAAAGCCGTGATCGGACCATAACTGACTGCTGGGCCAAGAAGGGCAGATTGGAACTTGTAACCAGGGTGGGGTTCCTCCGCTTGCTTGACTTAATAACCAATGTCGCAGTAATGCGATCAGGTCAAAGTGGGTGGCAGTTCCCACTTGATTGATCAGACCGCGCAGACATTGCTGCAGTCTAGTTAATAGACCGTCGTCGGTGCTCTTGCCTTCGAGATATTGAGAGCTGGCTGGCCAGTTTGCCAGAGCACTTCTCAGGTCGTGGGCAGTAAATTCAAGACCAATCATTCGTTAAAGTGCGAATCAGAGGCAAGAAAAACTGCGCCAACCACATCAAGATCTAGACGAGGGTGTCTGATCGCATCTTCAAGCGCTGCGTACATTGCCTCCGCTTGTCGCAACTCTGCCAACTCTTGATCCTGCGCTGCACCAACTAGCCGGCTTGCTCGGGCCTCACCCTGCGATCGCCGGAGACGCTGTTCACGATGACAAGCTTGAAGAGCCAGATCTAGGTGTTTCTGATACTCTGGCAGAGCCTTAACAGACTCAATAGCTTTTTCTCGTTGCCGTTCGCACAAGCTTGCCCAGTCTCGCATCCATGTGGACTTAATGTCTGCAGGTAGACTGCGCCAGCGACGGACGTTCAAATTGAAGTCCCGACGCGAACCTTTCCAGCTGTCAGAGTAATCGCTGGTCAGTAAGTCTGTGGGATTGAGTTCAATTTCACCATTACCCTGCACCCACACACGTATGGCTAGGGGAGGGAGAAAAGTGCTTGCTTTTCGAGAAATTGCCTGGGCGTAGATTCGTTTAGAGGGATCGTCTTGCTCTTCCTCCTTGCCAATGCTGTCTAGGGTTAATGCCGGACGGACAAGAAAATCAAAGCGGAAGTAAAGATCTGCACCGCTTGGGTCATTTACATCGTACTGCCGATCTACCCGCCATACAGCAAACGCGCGCCCGCGATCGTCATTTGCACAGAACTGCTCTAGTGAAGTTACCAAGGGGTCGCCAATGCGTAGCAAGCGAACTCCCTGTGCAAGACCGCGACGACTGGTCGTGGTTTGTCGCTTGAAGGCGTATCTATGCGTCAAAGGCATACGCGAATTGCTGCCAGTGGCCGTCTGGTCAACTGTTGTCAAAAAATGCTTCAGGAACCCTGTCAGTGGCAATAACGTGGTCTTACCGCCATCCCTATGAGCGTAACCAACCCGAAAGGGAGTGTCGGTTGAGGTGGTGCCTGTTTCGCCTTCACTACGCCAGTGAAATTGCAAGGCCTCTATTGCCAGTGACTTGAACGCGGCACGCCATTCCACCCAGTCGCTATCCTCATCTTCCAGGTCCTCCATCCCGGCGATTTCGCGGTTACCCATGGCATCGAGGCTGTCTTGGTGATTGAGTTGACGTACTTCATTTTGTACCTGTCCGTTCTCGCCACCTAGTTGTTGCGCTTGGTTTTGCAGTGCAACGGTGCCCAGTTCTACCCATTCACGTGCCAAAGGTCCGGCAGTCGCTTCGATGAGGTATTGCAAACTGGCTACGGACTGCTTGAAGACTCCCCAACCGTGATCAAGAACAGATGCCCAAGCCACTTCGTCTGAGTTTTCCTCATCAAGCAAGACGTAACTCACAATGGGGTCGCCAGTTCCATAGCGGTCCAGTCGTCCCAATCGTTGTTCGATGCGATTGGGGGAAGCAGGCAGATCGTAATGAATTGCGATCTTTCGGCCGCCGTGCAGGTTGACTCCTTCTTCAGCGCGTACGTCACAAATGAGTACGCGAATGCGATCTGGAGTACTGAGGAATTTTTCCCACTGTGGGGCTGTGACTTCGCCGTCTTCGTCAATTTCAACCGGTTCATGGCGCACAATTTGATCGCCAATTTCTCGCGTCAACGCCTGCGTCACTATTTCAGCATCTTCCGGTCGGTCGCAAAAGACTACGATTTGAGCGCCCTGTGTTTCCAGTTGTTTTCTTACAAGCCGGCATAAGGCATCCAAGCGATTGGGATCTTCTCGCAGACGTAACGTAGCGTGGTCAAGCGCATCCGCGAGATTCAGCAAATTCGGATTGCTCAGACCGGCGTTTTCCATTGCTAGACGAAGCGAAGGGCTTCCGATCGGATTAACTGCCGTTTGCAGCAAAGCAAATTCGATTTGAGCAGGCAGTTCACCTATTGTCATCGCAGTCAAGCGCAGGTCATTTAAGCGCTCGCGCCAACTTAGTGTTGCCTGGCCAGAGAAGTTGACCGATCGCATTTCCGCCCGTCGAGGAGTTGCCCAAGATACTGCTGCACGACGGTTACGTAGCAACCGCCTGTGCAGACGATAGCTCTCGACCAGGTGGGTCTTGAGGTCATCCAAAGCGCCCAAAAACTGCTCGTTCTCTTCGTCAGGGAAAGTGTCCAGAATTTGTTTAAGGTCACCTACTTTTGCAACCAATAATGGGTCGTCAGGGTAGTTCTCCAACAATCTATCGAGATCTGGTCCCATACCCCAGACGTTTTCGGGTATGAGGGTAGACACTACTTCTGCAACCACTTGACGTGAATCGATACGACGCTTGAAGCCTTCTAGGTCTTCAAGCGGGAATACCACAGGGTCCAGGAGGTGTAAGACACGCAAGAATTCCTCAGCGTTCCCAAGTACCGGAGTGGCAGACAGCAGCAGTAAGCGTGGAACGCGTTTGGCATGCGACTCCAGTAAAGCGTACAACTGTCGCTGGGTGCCCGTGGACTGGCGCGAAAGATGATGCGCCTCATCGACGACAAGCATGCCTGCGCTCGCAATGACAAGCGACAATTTTTCTATGTCGTCATGCGCAATGACATGTAGGCTATCGTCTAAATGATTGCTCAATCCGAATCGGATCGACAACTCTTGACGCCATTGGTACAAGAGAGCTGGCGGTACGATCAAAACTGCGCGCGCGTTGGTATCGTCAATGAAGTACTGACGCACAATGATGGAAGCTTCAATGGTCTTACCCAGACCTACTTCATCCGCTAGCAAGTATCGTTGGACAGGGTCTGTAAGCACCTGACGCACGATATCAAATTGGTAATCTACCAAGTCAATCGACGAGCACAACACTGCAGAAACGCCTGCTGCTGCATGATGTTGACGTGCCACTGCCCGCACAAAGTCGGAACGAGCGTCTGCAAGGAACGGTGTTTCTGTAGCCTCAGAGATCAACAGAGGGAGAGGGTCAGTCAGTGGTCTTGACCAGCGCACCTGAAGTTCAACGGCTTCTACGTTGATAGTTTCCCCGTTTGGAAATTGGACAAAAATGATCGGTCCATCATCCTCCAGTACTCGACCAACTTGCCACCGACCGCCAGCGACGCGTCGATAAACACGCGTTTGCGCCGGAAGACGCGCACGTTCTACTTGGGCGATAGGCATTTCAAGGGCGTTCGGGAGTTGTGCCCCAGGCGCATCAAAGAACTGGACTTTTGCCAATCCTTCGGAAATTTCGGCCAGCTTACCAATGCCCCAGGTAGAGAAAGGGGCACTTCGGATTCGGACGAATCCACCAATCATCGCATCACTTGCCTTAGTAGCCATTGACACGTCCTGTTATGTGCCGGTTCAAGGCGCTCATTGCTTGATCGGTCACGGAGTAATCGATTTGCATTCTTCTTTGCGACCGGAGAAATCCTGTTCGGATGCTATCGACGCCGTCGTCTGACTGCACCAGACAGATTTTCCGGTAGGTCTCCGTAGTTCTGATGGATAGATTCTTTATTGAAAATTGTACTATTCCGTATCTGGCTTTGATGAGACTTACTCCCATGATCCCAATGCTTCCATGCCGATTCTGTCTTTGGGGCAAATGGGTGGTCCATATACGAGAAAACGTTTCAACATTGGTACTGTGAAGCCGCATGCCGGGCACTTAGCTCGCGGTCTAGGAGAGTTAGTGACCTTCCGGTGGTAGACCTCAAGTCGACCATGCGGATATGGCCCTATTTTTGCCGCCAATTCGGCCAGGTGTTGCTTCAACTCTTTGCCTGCACTCGCGCTGCGCATCGGGCCTTCGAGTCCCACTTTCATCGCAATTTTTTTGAATTCACGACCGTGTTTGTGCTGGCAGTCGTCTACAGCATGCACCAACTCATGCACCAAGGCATCCATTACCTCTAACGGGTCGTGCAGTGCTGGGGAGATAAATATCTGGTTGCGGCCATCGGAACTGCTTTTGCGAGACCAGCATTGACCAATGTGATGACTGCGCAGTCCCGTGCTGGCAAAGCCACATGAAACCTGACAGTCATCGGGGATGCGATAGCCCTTTGAAAGGAACGTAGGTCGAATCATCTCGATGGCTGCTTGCAGCCATTCCTCGCGAGTGCAGTGCTTCATGTGCCCTCCTGAAAGAGGAGGCAAAGCTTCCCGCATTGGAGGATCAAAACATGATCCTGAGGTCTGTGATTTTTACCAGGGTTCTCGATTTTGGAGGCTCATGGACTGAGCCATGGCGCCAATAGGATCGTTGCAGGAGGTGGCTATGACGGCACAAATTGCAGAACGTTTGGTATTCGAGGGGCGCGAACTTGCCCTATTGGCTAATCCGCTGACGGACTTTTTCGAGCAGGGTGGCATCAATCCTGGTTTCCAATCAACCAGCACCGCCCTGTGGCGCGGTTATGTGGGGACCTGGGAAATAGTCGCCGACCGGTTGTACCTGGTTGCGCTGAAAGGGGTGCTTGAGTCCGGCGAAGAAGCCAATTTGGAGAGCGTTTTCCCAGGCTATCCAGACCGGGTCTTTGCCCATTGGTTCTCCGGCACCTTGCGGATTCCTAAGGGCAAGCAGTTGGAATATGTGCACATGGGCTACGGAAGTAAGTACGAGCGGGATCTGCTTCTTAAGCTCCGGAATGGGGTAGTGGTGGGAAAAGAAGTGCGTATCAACGGCCAAGCAGCAGACGATGCACCCGAAGGTTATGGGGTAGGGGCCATGACGGTGTGGCCAGCACGGCGGTCAGGAGATCAACAGTGATGTTGCTGTGGATTTATCTGGCGATCGGTGGTGTGGTCTTTACAGGGTTGTTGCTAGACAGTCGTCGCAACCGGCTTGACCAATCGTCCAGCGAGTTACTGGACAGCTTGCGAGGACCTCGCAGTCGGATGGACCAGCTTTTGGAAAAAGTGGTTGTCCCAGTTGTAGCTGTCTTTCTCTCGATCACGGGTTGGCCGGTGTTACTTGGATGGATTTGGCGCGAAAAGCGGAAATCTCGCCTGGAGGTCAAGCAAAAACAGGAAGCGGTGTTTCGGATTCGTCCCGACCATCTGGTCCGGCAGACCACTGTTCAAGAGGCAGAATGCCTTGAGACAGTAGCGGACCCGCTGAGAGCGGTGCCGGCAAAGCCGTTTGGTCACTTGCACCACGTCTGGCAGAACTTCCTGGAACAACAACCGGCCGATGCCCAACTTTGGGTGTTCGGTTGCGATTGGGAAAGCGAATGGAGATGTCGATTCCGTCGAGAGGGGTATGTCTGGGTAGCCGCAGGTAGGCCCGGCCACTGGATGCTGACGCGCGATGAACTTTTGGAGGACAAGAATGACTGATATGACGCAAGCGCCAGAGGAAATCGCGCAGATCTTTGCTCGGCACGCGAATCAAGTCGGGCAGCTCTCAGAAGAGAAAAGGGCGCATTTTTTGTGTCTGCTGGACCTGTTGCTCGGTTGTTATGTCCATGAGCAGAACCGTGGTCTGCTGCTGGTCACAGAGGGTGAGAACGACAATCAGCGCCTGAGTTTGGTGGCCATCAATGCGGATTCTGAGCAGACGGAAGAGTTGGTAGACAACCTGTGCGTCTTTCGGAAGCTGGATTTTTCAGCTGAAACACCGGCCATGAATTGAGCTGGAGCCTGCCCAGTCTCTGGGGCATCAATGCAATGCGGCTCCTAACAAGTCCACTCTGGAGCGGCGCACCGCCTTGGCCGGGATTCCACACTCCGATTGCAGCCACCGTTGTTCAAGCGGCACCACGTGGGTGATGGGCAGCCTGAATAAGCTGCTGCTGGGCAGGGATTGCATAGTTAGGGTCAACAACAGTGTCATCATTCGGCTGCATCATTCCTGCAGGCAGGCTCACCACGTGAGCCCCGGATGTTTCAGGATCTCTTCATGTCTTGCGGAGAAATGTGATGAAGATCGAACTCGTACACGGCAATCTGGTCAAGCAGCCCGACGTGGATGCCATCGTCAACAGCGCCAACGCCAACCTGCGCCTGGGCTCGGGCGTAGCCGGTGCAATTCATACAGCAGCAGGCCCCAAGCTGGAGGAATACTGCAAGCCGTTCGCCCCATTGGCCTACGGGGCCTATTTAGTGACCCCTGGCTTTAAGTTGTCAAACCTGTGGATCATTCATGTCCGGGCAGCCTCTTACACCAATCATTCCGAGGCACCGGCAGTCTTGCGCCAAGCGCTTGAGGCGATGTTGCGAGCCGCCCACGATAACGACATCCGCAGCCTGGCCTTTCCGGCGATTGGCACGGGGGTGTTTGCCTTTCCGCCAGCACTGGCGGCTGAAATCACGGCCAGTGTGCTGCTGAGAGCGGACGATCTGGCGCCCCATCTGCAATTGGCGCGTTTGTGCGTTGCCGACCCCGACTTGCATGCTCCGTACCAGTCAGCCTTTGCAGCCGCGGGTCTGTCGGTGAGCTCTATTGCGCCTGAGACCAGCTCAGCGGTATAGACCGCGCATGCGCTCAATCTGGTCTTGAACCTGCTGGCGCAGGGAGGGAGGTGCGGTCACGGTGACATCGGGACCGTGGCGGAGGATGTCTCCGATCAACTCGCGTTCATCGGAGTAGGGCAGACGCAAGGTGTAACTGCCGTCGCTGTTCAATACGCCTTGTTGCTGCGGATGCCAAACCTCGTGGCGCACCCAGCCAGCTCGGACGGCACTGAAGGTCAGTTCGGCCCAGTCTTTCGGAACACCACCGAAGATGCCATAGCCCCCATCCAGTTGTTTGCGCAACGCCGCCAGGTCAATGTCCTTGGCATGCTGCTCCAACACTACGGCAGATTCCACGGCATCAATCGAAAAGCTGCGCACATCCTTGCGCAAATGGCACCAGGCGTCCAGGTACCAGTTATCTCGGTAGTGGATGAGTTGTTGCGGAGACAACGTCCTCTCCAGGGTCTCACCCGTCAAGCGGTTGTGGTGGGTCACCCTCACTTGCTTGCGCTCAAACATGGCCTTGGCGATGGTCTCGAAGGTGGCCAGCGGCATTCGGCGTTTCCCGGCACTAACGGCACGCACCCGCTGGGTGAGCTGTTGCGGGTCCAGACCCTGGTGGTTGAGCATGTCGTCCAGGCGTTGGCGCAGGGGGCGCAATTTGGGGCCCAGCAGACCGGGTTCCAACTGCTCGATCATGCTCTGAATGGTCATCAAGGCCAGGATCTCGTCCTGCGTGAACCAGAAGCCAGGGAGTTCGGACGCATCCTTGGGGGAATCCAGCCTATAGCCCGCCAGGTCCCGGTCAAAAACGATCGGAGTGCCCAGCCGGTCGCGCAGTTTGGCGAGGTCACGTTTGAAGGTTGCGGGCGAGATTTCCAGCGCCTCCAGGATGTCCTCACGGGGAAGGGCACGCCGATGGCTCAGCAGAGACTTGTAGCGGTAGAGACGGTCGATTTCAGACATGTCGGCTGGTCCAGATTGGTTCTATTTTGCAGCAGCATTTGTGATCACAGCAAAGAACGGCCGTGGCACAAAGGCAACGAGGCACAGAAAGGGCGGCAATACAGAAGGTGCCTAGCATCCTGCAGGCTCACGGGATGAGCCTACGCAACTGGGCGGAATGACGGCCGTTCGCTCATGATCTGAGCTAAGACCCTTTCAAACTTCATACCCATACAAGGAAGAAAAACGTATGGGGCGAACCGAGAGACTGTTCCGCATCACGAGCCTGTTGCGAGAAGCCAAAAAAATTCGATTCACGGAGATGCTTGATCGGCTGGATGTATCGCCAGCCACTCTCAAACGCGACCTCAAATACCTTCGGGAAAATCTCGGCACACCCATCCACTACGATGCCTTCGAGCGGGCGTACCAGATGGACACCAACGGACACAAGGGTAAACGCGAGATTCCGGGATTCTGGTTTGATGAGTCGGAGTTGTTGGCCTTGGCGTTCGCCTGCCGACTGTTGGAAGAGCTTGATCCGCACCAGCAATTGGCTCCCCGATTGCGGTTGGTGATTGAGCGCCTGACGGCGTCCCTGCCGAAAGATGCCTGGCAGGGCGACTGGATGGACCGGATCCGCTTGTTCATGCCGGGGCGAAGGGAGGTGTCGAGCCAGATTTTCGACGCCGCGTCCGCAGCGGTGCTGCAACGCCGTAGGCTACGCATCCGTTATTTCACCCGCTCGCGGGATGTGCGCAGTGACCGGGAGGTTTCCCCGCAGCGGCTCATCTTTCAAAAGGCGTGGTACCTCGATGCACATTGCCACAAGGTGGATGCCCTGCGCCGCTTTTCTCTGGACGCGATCGAATCGGCTACGGTCCTCGATGAGTCCACCTTTGACATCGATTTGGCCAGGCTGGAGCAGATGTTCGATGGCACCTATGGTGCCTTTGCCGGGGAGCCCACCCGCTGGGCGACATTGCTGTTCAGCCCGGTGGCCGCGCGCTGGGTCGCGCAGGAAACTTGGCACCCCCTGCAACGGTCACGGACGATGGCCGATGGCCGCCTCGAACTGCTGGTCCCCTACCGTGAAACGACAGAACTCGTCATGGACGTTTTGCGTCACGGCGACCAGGTGGAAGTCGTAGGTGATGACGACCTAGTGCGCGCCATACGCGAGAGGGTACGGGCCTTGAGCCGCCGGTACGACCGGTAGCTCATAGAGTGGTCCAGCACAACGGTCAAAGCGTGAGCCCCTAAGTCTCCAAACTGATCCCACGGCTGTGCAGTCAGCGTGACATGACAGCCGGATTTGATCGTTAGGAGATTTTCATGAACACCAAAATTCTGAAGACGGCAGTCGCGGCAGCTGCCCTTGCTTGTGTTGTGGGCGCCCAAGCCCAGAGCAAACCCGGAGCTTCCCCGGTGTATGGGGAGCTGGGCTGGGCCAGCATCACTTACAAGGAATCTGGCTACAAATTGCAGCCGGGCATGGTGCGTGCCATCGTGGGTACAGAGGTGAATCCCAACCTAAGTGTCGAAGGCATGCTGGGTTTTGGTGTGTCGGACGACACCGTCAACATCCAGGGCGTTCGTGTCACCGGTGAAATCAACCACGCCTGGGGCGTCTTCCTGAAGCCTAAGGCCAGTGTTGCGCCCAACCTGGAATTGTTCGGGCGGGTAGGCTATGTCAAAACCAAGGTCACGGCCTCGGTGCCCGGTTATGCCATTTCCGACACGGGCGGCGATCTGGCCTACGGTGCCGGCCTGTCGTACAAGATCAGCGACTCGACTTCGCTGAATGCCGACTACATGTCCTACTACAACAAGGATGGCGTGAAGGGCACCGGCTTCACGATCGGTCTGGGTCTGCGCTTCTAAGGCCTGCCTAGATTTTCCTCGGGCGCCAGGAAGAGAGCATCTTCCTGGCGTTTTTTTATGGATTGACGGCTGTCCTGTAAGGCCCATCGGGCAGCGGGTTAGTGCCCAGAATGAACACCTGTTGGTTGGCTTGGCGGGTCAGAGGCATGTAATTGGGCGCAGCACGTGTCATCGCGGCTGAAATCACCGCGGACATAACAGCCGCCAGCGGGGAGACGGCATTGTTGTTGTTATTGTTGGGCTGATAGCGCATCTGCTTTTGCTCTTGCCAGATCTCTACGTCATCCTTGCTCACGAGCCGGTATGAAAAATCGACGGTCACGGTGGTGGTGATCAGTGCGAATTGCGCATCCCAGCGGTTGATGGTGACGTAGAGCACGGCATCCGATCCAAACAACTTGGCCAGGGTACTGGCGGGTTGCTCATGAATCCTTTCGCCCTCGTAGAAGCCTTCCTGCTCCAGCACCACTTTGGTGGTGTTTACGGGGAAAACGTAGTAGCCCTTTTCGGCGATCGGGACAGGCAGGGTGGACAGCACATAGTTCGGCGCGTCCACATCCAGCGATTTGTTGACAACCGGCACCACCAGAATGGAGCGGGGCGCTGCCGCGGTAAAGGCACTCATGTCTTTTTTGGCCGGCTGGGTGACGCAACCGGTCAGTGCCAGCAGGCTCAAGCTCATCAGGGCAAGGCGTCGTTTCATTGTTTGTCTCCTTGCGTGCCTTTTTCAAGCCGCTCCAGGTTTTGGATCATGGATGTCATGAGAAGGGTGCTTTCGGGCCAGGTTCTGCGTTCCAGCTCGTAATAGCGGATGGCTTGTGGCCGATTGCCCGCTTGGAGGTAGACGGTTCCCAGTTCGGCGTACAGACCCGGGGCTACCCGACGTCCAGATTGCTGTGCCTCCTGCAGCAGGGCTTCCAGCTTGAGTCGCAGTGTTTCGACCTTGGTCGGATCTTTGTAGGCGGCATAGAGCTGCTCTTCATAGCCGCCCCACTGGTAGAGGCCTTTGGAGGCGCAACCGGTCAGAGCCACGCAACTGACGAGGGCAATGGTGCGAATCATTTGAAGCCCCTTATTTGAGGACAAAGGTCTTGTTCACGCCGTCCGCGATGTAAAACCGCTCATCCAGGACAAGCGTACCGGTCAGGGTCACCTGCAAGTGGTGGGTGCCCGGGACCAGCTTGAGGGAGGCCACCGAATCTCTGTAGGAGGCGACGGACCCCATGTTGATGCCGTTGACGCTGACCTGGGCTTGCGCCATTTCGGGACGCTCATACCGGAATGCGATCTGCGGACGCATGTCGGCAACCCCTTGTTTTTCGGTTGGCATCTGGGTGCAGGCGGACAGCAGACTAGCTGTGATTGCCATACCTGTGATGGCGGCATAAATCCAACGCTTTGGCATGGCTTACTCCTTGACGCGTACTACGAGTTGATTGAGTGCATTCCCTTCGAGCGAGCCGCTCAGGATGCTGGCGACCGAACCTTCGTTGAGTTCGTTGTCGCCAAACATGGCGTCGATCCGGATTTGAGCAATCGCTCTGCCGGGTAGGGTGATCATGGCGCCCGTCTGAGGTGACTTGATTTTTTCGCCGGCGGTCTGCACGGTCAGCAGCATCCCAGGCTGCAGGCCTTGTGCCTTGCCCCCGCTCAGGAACAGCCGGTCACCTTCAGTCTTGAGAATGGAGGTTTGCCAAGGCCGGGTGTTGAAGTCGGTCGAAAGCCGACTGACCGCCTCGGAGACGGCCTGACGAATGGCGGCGTCATTGAGCGTGCCGTCGTACCCGGCCTGTGATCCAAAGCCGAAAGTCGAGGCAGTTTCGGTGGAAGCTTCCCCTGCACCTGAGGCGGCAAAGATGATTTGACCGGTTTGCGTGTCCACGACGCGGACGTCGATCTTGGCAAAGGCCACTTGTCTCTTGCTGGAAGAAACAAAGCCGGTCGCGCCAACCGTTTTTCTGCCGAATTCGGTCAGCGAGCCAATCACCAGCGCGTCAACCCCAATCAGGTTGAGCTTGCTCTCGGTCAGACGGCTTTCTGCCTCGACCTTGCCAATGTCGGGTCGTTCAAAGACAAGGAAGGCGCCAGATTCGGTGAGGGCTTTACTCAGCAGATCTGTGACCTGCTTGCCCAGCGGATCGCCGCTGCGGTCCCGCAAAAGGGATTGCCCGTATTGGGTTTCATTGGTGATGCGGCCCAGTGCAATCTTGCGTTTGAGGCCAGGCTTTTTGGGCGGTGCCTGAACAACGGCTTGCTGTGCAGTCTTGATATCCTTGTCCGGAACCGGAGCCTCTTGAGGACTGATGGGCGGTGTTTGTACCGCGCAACCGGCAAGCCAGCCCAGTGGCAACAAAATTGCGGAGGCCTTGAGAATGTCACGCCGGACCTTTTGGTAGGCCGGAGACACCCGTGGCTTGATTGTTCGATCCATGTCAACCTCATTTGGCAAAGTTACATAGCCAATCTAGGTTCTGGATGGGTCAATACATGACCGTATGAAAAGCTCAATTCCTGCGCCAGGGATGTGGCGCGTACTGGAGAGCAGCCTTCTTGTGCTGCACTCCAGGCAACGGGGTAAGGGCCTCAAAGGAGGGTGTTTGTCCCTCCGTGTTGGGCGGAACAACAGGAATTCGAACCCAAATTTCGGAGCTGGCAACTGCTCTCCAACTGCGGAATCCACTGCGGAATCGTGGGAAATCAGGGGTCAATCGGGGTCTAACGATTCTTGTTCTGAGAGTGAAAACTCACCTTTTCGACCCCTGTCGACCCCCGCGGAAAGGGTTCGAATCCCTCCGTTTCCGCCAGAACAAAGCCCGTGAGGTGCCTCTCACGGGCTTTTTTCTTGGTCAATTCATTTCATCGTCAAGAGCGGAATGTCCTCGGCAAGCGCCAGCGCATCGAGCTGCTGGCGCGTCTGGCCAGCCACAACCGCTTCAATCGCCTGG
>JACCDT010743188.1_pt1 | contig 29423 bp, 52 predicted proteins | sample 7446291 | NCBI WGS metagenome assembly JACCDT01 (sample SAMN15323446, study PRJNA562643) | freshwater metagenome | isolation source: river surface water | place: USA:Blue River Watershed | collected 2017-08-17 | reverse complement strand
CAATAGAAAATAATTTAAAACAAAGTTTAACATCTCATTATATGCCTACTATACGTTTTTCAGGTAGTATAAGAGAATGCTATTCAGATCTAAACGAAATACTCACAGCCCTCAATTAAGAGGGCTTTTTTGTATCTATTCAAATTGTCTGAAAGTGAGGCTAATTCTATCCTGCTCATTTACTCCATAAGGAATGGAATGCATGTATTCCTTCTGACAAGTTTCATCCATTAAGAATACTGAACCATCATGGAGTTGAGTACTACAAGTTACTGCTGGAGGGTAGGAACCACCTTTAACAATCTTATGAAAGTTAAAGATACATGTAGCACCAAGCGAGATTGAAAGAACTGGTGTGTTCTCTACTAACTCTTTCTCTGAATCTGAATGTGCTCCGATACCAGAACGTACACCAGCAGGATACCAGTTCAACAAAGCTGAATTGAAATCAGTACCAAGATGAGCATTTGCTGCTACAAGTAAATCAAACAAACGAATGTAGTGATTCCATTCAACTGCTGCAGCCACTTGCCCAGAGTATGGATAATCCTTACCAACACTGCACACCATACGTCCGCTATTCTTGAATTGTTTCCAAGGAATGCGACGCTTCATCTGTTCAAGATGATGTAGTGTATTGTTGATTTGGAAATCCTCTATGAAACCAGTACGAGGTGAACCTTCCAACCCAAGAGAACGAATAACAGGCATAATAAACTCCTTCATAACAGGGGGTAACCATACATATGAGTACTCAATTAAGAATACTCATAAGTCTGATTACAATTCGGCATTAATACAGAAATGATCTTTCAACTCTTCAAGAGTATTAACAACATGGTACTTCAATTTCTTTGGAGAATAATGAAGACCTTTAACCTGTTTTAGAGCACTGATAAATCCCGTAATAGGACAATAGGTATAAAGATAATAAGAGTCGTAACTCCCATGTAATTCAGCATTTTCGACCATTTCAAAGATGTTGTTAAAATGTTCTGTCTTTTCAACATCCATTACCACACTATCTTTAAAAATACCGATATATTCAACAGGTGTAGGCTTGCCATTGAAAGCTAACTGTTTGTTAAGCTTTTGAATCTTCTCATTACGCCCTTTTTCAAGAAGATCTCGGTTGAGCATTCCTCGTTCAATCATCATATCAATAATACCTAATACTTGACCAATCTCTACATCAACAGGGTTGTTCTGTAGATAAATAGAGTCAACACCAAAACGAGCGAACTTGTGAAAACAAGTCGACACCTCAAGACATTCTTCACTCAAATTCATGAGCAATACGTGATAAAGATCTTTCATGATAATCTTCCTTACAGGGTGGATGAATAAGCATACATATACGATCTACACTAGATAAATCGTATAAGTCTGATTACATGGGTTAATTGGTTACAACCAGCACACCAATAGTGTAAATGTCGATAAGTTTGTTAACAGTACCTTTTTCAATATAAGATTGCATCTGCTCATATGTTGATGGTTCAGGCAAAGGCAAACCTTGTCTGGCAAATTCTTCGAGTACTGTGCGAGAATTGCAAGACAATTCTTCAAGAATATCATCAATAGTTTGTTGATCCTTAGTAGTATTGATAGTTACACCAATATTATCAAGATCATAAACAAAAATTTGATATTCATCAGTAGTTGGATCATGTACGACACAAACAGGGTAACGCCGTGCAAAGATGTTATCTTTTACGGGTTTTACAAATTGTTCATCAGCACCCAACAAGCGATTCTCCCATAAAATGGTATTATCTCCTGTAATACGTGTAATTGCTTTATACATCAAAGCTTTCAGCTTGTTCATGAGTGTTACTCCTGTGTGGGTAGGTTAAAGCTTTCAATCAGGTTTACAACAGTAACACCTGTATCTTCAGCTTGATCTTCAAAGTCAAGGAAGTCCTGAAGCAATTGTTCAGGATCTTCTTTCTCCAATACTTTACGGGCTTCTTCCAAAGCTTTCTGGATTAGTATTTTAACTCCATACAAAGACAACACAAGGATGGTTAGACTTACCTGAAGTCCAAACAGGTTCAAGAATATCATCAACACCTGTATCAGGTACTAATGAGTTCTTAACAAGTACCCAACGGAAATCAGCAGTAAGACTGTGATCAAACTCTTCATGTGGGTAAACACCAACAGAAGTTACTACATATACAGAGCAATCTTCCAAGAACTCAATCAAGAAATCCAAGAGTTCCCAACGATCACGTCCGTATTGTGTATCCCGATTCCATTTATCAAGGTAATGCAGATCTACATAAGCACCATAAGCTCCGTAATCTGGATGATCTGAAGGTACTGGGTATAACGGAGACCCTGAATACTTAGACCAACAACAGAACATTTGTTGTAATAAATACTCAGCTTCATCTAAAACATGAACACAAATTCCATCACTTTCGTCTGAAGGGCCATTATCTTTCAGGTGTTTCAGATCTTTCAACAACTCTTCGTGTAGCATGTTAACACTCCTTTCACAGATTAGCCATTGTAACAATAACAATGGTATGACATAGATGTTTACCTTTACAGAAACATCCGAGACGTTTACCTTTGAGTTCCTTAACCTTAGCTAGAAACACAGGATTCTCCAGAGACTTAATGAAATCAAACCGATGATGAGCAACAGCTTGTTCAACAGTATCAACCTTTAGAGTACCTTTGATATTAGGGAGATGAGAGTAGCGATTGCCCCAAGAGCTTCCATTACCACGTCCACAGTATACATCATAAGGATCTCCGTTACCGATGTTAGCCATTAGGTGATACCATTGAGTTTGATTGGTATACATCTTCCTCAAAGCATCTTCAACCCAAATACGATAAATCTCTGTAGCTTGACAGTTAGAACCTGCCTTACCAAATACATCAGAGAATCCATTGTACTGTCGTATTACCTTCAAGAGTTCTGGATTCTCTTGAAAGTACAAATCCCACAATTGAGAGTAAAGGGCTGAAACTTCTTGCATGTTAACAGCCTTACGTCCCTTAGCAGCTTTAGTACTAAGATTGGTAGAACCATCCTCAAATACTTTAGCTGCTTGATAAATCTCTTCAATAGACTTCCCATTGTACGCGTTAAGACGTGCATAGAAAGCACTGAAGGCTTTATTGCCGTCAGGGTTTTTGGAGCTACACTCCAGGTACGGAGGCATTCCGCATTTGATCATTTACGATCTCCTCGGTTTAGAGTTTATAACACTCTGTGGATGAACCCCCAAAATCAATTTTAGGCTTATAACGATATTTTTGATAAATCCTGTGAAGTATAATTTCAGACTCGTATATATTTTCTGGAGTATCTATTATTTCTTGAATAATCTCATATTCATACGGCATACTTCGTTTATTACAGTAACGTTTTTCTATATTTAAAGACGTAATACCGATTTTATAAAAGCTTTCCTTATTGTTAAAGCATCTTAATATATACAGTGTTCCTATGCCGTTTATTGTTTTTCATACATTGTTCTTTGAAAACGCTTTTTGTCCAACCATTCCTTTCAATTGCACAATCAGGACATCCGTTACCTTTGTAGTGATTAAATGCTTTTTGATTAAAAGTTCCGTGTATTGCACATATTATGTTAACGTAGCTATCACTGTTTTTGTATATTACTTTATCGTAATTATATTTGTGACTATGCTTTTTATTTGCTAATTCAATAAATTTTTCTCGATTAAAACTTTTTTCTTCTATTGCACATTTTCTGCAACCCGCCCCTCTTAAATGATCTGAAGGTCTTTGTTCAAATATTCCATGTTTTTTACAAATAATTTTAATCTTAGTTATATTATTTTCATATTCTACTAGAGAATAATCGTATTTTTCCTCGTGTATTTTTATTGCTTTATCTCTAAATTTAGCTTTATGTTCTATCTTTTTAGTTACTTGAGTATTAGTTGTACTTTTTATTCTTCCACATGTTGGACATCCACTACCTTTGATATGTGGTGCAGCACTTGTTATCCATTCTCCATGTATTTTGCATGTTATTTTAATCTTTGATTTAATATTTTCAAAATTTTCTAAATCGTAAGTATAAACATTATTATGTTTTTCATTAGCTTTAATTAAGTATGTTTCTTTGGTATATTTGACAGTAAGTCCCATTATATTATTCCTATTATTTTTAATTTTATTTAATGTTTCACCAGTAACGAACTACTGGTGAAGTTGTTAGTTTAAACGATTTTTCTTCTAGAATCAAACTTCCAGGATTGGGTTAAACCCGTGCTTGATCATACTTGCTACTCCTTGTGAGCATAAAAACAGAAAACCCCAACATCTATTATGACATTGGGGTCGGGGGTCCAGGTTCTTAGATACCCAGAAATATCTCTAAGTAGTACACCAAGAGATATTCCTATCCTTTCGAGTACTTACTTAGTACTCTCCTTCTTATCATCTGATCCGAAGATGAAATTCACACAAGACTCGTAGCGAGCTTTCATCCAATTCCACAAGCGAATGCCTTGATCTTTCAAGTACTGCATGACAGAGGAAGCCCACTCCTTAGCCAGATTGTACTTTGAACGAAACCAAGAGATTTCACCAGTTTCTTTGTCTTTGACACCAATGAGATTCTCTTTCTTATCGAAAGTAATCTCACTACCATCAGTCAACTGAGCGGTAACAACATCTTCTTGAGAGTTGAGTATCTGAGCAGCAGCAGAGGAAGACATGAACTCATCAGGATTGTCACCTTGAGAGCCTTTGAGTTTCTCTTGAACACACTCCTTGGCGTACTGATCAACAAGCATGTGAGTCTTCGGGAAACGCTTCTGCATCTTTGGAGAAGTACCCCAAAGTGTCTTACCAACTAGCAAGCCAGTCGGATCAACAGGGAACCCACCTTTGCCTTCAGTATGTGCGAACAAACACATTTCAATCAACTCGATACCCCAGTTGATGGTTTGTTTCAATGTGGTATCAGCACGCTCAGCTTGCATTTGAAACCCAGCTTTGTCTTTGTTTTTCTCGAGATCAGTGAGAATTTCATTGATCTTGTTATTGAGTTTCTGTACCGCACCTAGAGGATTGGTTTCAATCATCGCTTCCAGATCTTCAACGTGCTTGCTCATTGCTTTTGGATTCACGGGGGTAGTCATATTACAACACTCCAATATATACCATTAAGGGTACGATGTTTACAGGATTATACGGAAAAGGGAGGTAAGGAGTAAGGCCAGAGATAAGCAACAAGTACCCAACATCCCTTAACAGCATAGGATTTACATGAGAGTTTCCTGATCCCCTTCTAAAAGAGAATTCAGTATTGACAATAATCAATACAATACCAATAAGCATAGCTTGTACATAAGCACGTTGACTAAACTCACTAGATACAATATTGAATGGGACAAAGACTAATAGAAGGAATACCCAGAAGATATTCCAACCAAGTATACTAAGGGTTCTCACCTTTCAGAATCTCCTCTTTGATCTTAGCAACAGCATTAGAGTCAAACAGAGAATACACAGGAGCACCAAACACTTCCAGAACAGGTACTAGACCTTCAACAGCACAAATCACAAACTGAGAGCGTATTGCAGAGTTATACCCTAATACACTGTACAGAAGAGATAAGTTAGCTGGAGTGCCATAGAGTTTACGGCGAAGCTTCCAGTTACCTTCTTTTGATAGGAAGATACGGTGTTGTTCTAGAAACTCCAGACCCCATTGTACAACATCAGGAGTAGGTGCAGGAACCACTTCACTGATATCAGAATGACCTGCTTCTTCCAAACTCAACACAAGTTCCTTATCAATCCCCTTCACAACATGTACAGGAGAATAAGAAAGAACACGTTTGTTAGGGAGAAATAAAGAACTGTTGGTTCGTACATACCAACCCTTGGATGTAAGCAGTTCAGCTAAGAACATAGCTTCCATTTCTACCGTACTGTCTTTTAAACGAGACAAGGCGGTACGTGTGATGATTGTTGCAATCTTGGGGCTGCTCATATTTAGCTCCATTAGTAAAGAAAGGTTGTGAAACTGCCCCGTTAAAAGGGCAGATCATCATTCAGATTTGGATCGTATGCACCCACAGGAGGCACATCACGTTTCGTTGGTACAACAGGTTCGTTATGTTTCGGACGACGAGTTGAACCACCAGTGGCTTTCGGTGCAGACGGAGCAGGAGGTTCCTCTGTTACAGGGATGTTTGCAGGTGCGTATGCTTCAGCCATATCATGTGCAGAAGCAGCAGCTTTGTTATTGCTGTGCCCCATATCATCAACTTTCGGACGACGCTGCTCCAGAATCTCAATGCGTGACACATTCAAACGAGGGCTGTATACGCCATTGCCTTGAGCATCTTGATAATAACCTGCATCAAAGTGCCCAGTTACTTGCACGAGGTTGCCAACATACAGTTGACGCATACGTGCGTGGTATTGCTCTTCAGAGCTCACCCAGCAATTTGCCAGACAAGAGTGAACAGTTTCTTTCCACTCACCAGTAGTATGGTCAATGTGGCGTTCATTCGTGATGATTGTGAAGCTGATTGGGCGGTTTGGAATGTATTTGTTGGTGAATACTTTACCAATACGACCAACACCGTGGGTTACGAGATGCATGATATTACTCCTTGATGGATTCGATAAATGCTAACAGACGATCTGCAGCACCTTGATTGTACAGATTGAAAACAGGAATACCTTCGTGACTAGCTAGTGCAATAGCAGTACGAGTACCCCCAGTGGCTTTGGTTACTTCACTGTGATGCTCAGCACCATCAGGTGTCCAGCACAATACACAATCAACAGGATTCTCAAATTGATACCCTCGGATCTGATATTGATTGCGAGCATGCGCTTTTAAAGCAAACCCTTTAAGATTTTCGCCTAAAGGATGTTGAGCTTTTGCATTTGTTACAGCATCAGCGTAGTTGGGAAGCTTCTCAGCGTTAACGTACAGAGCACGCATCTGAGGGCACTTACCTTCATTGAAGTTTGCGTAAGGCAGCCATACAATGTTGGAAGTTACTTGAATACGCCCTGCGGAATCCTTAATTGCGTAGTGAGCCCCTGATTGACAAGCATAGTCTGCACCACAAGCATTACCACTGTACAAAATCGCATCATGCTGGCTAACCAACATATAAACTAAATCGCACAGTTGTTGTTGAGCTTGTTGGGGTGTTTCTCGTGAGCCAATCCCAGCAATTCGAATAGAGCCTGCCCGAGCATTTGCAATCCCAGGCGTGCCATCTAGAAAAGACATAAGTCATTCTCCATAAGATTGATCAATTTCTGCTTCAGCATACTCAATCATCTTAGCATCTTTAGCATTATCCTCTAAGGTATAATGAAGATCCCAGAGATCTATTATGTTTGAAGCAACCAAAATAGCTATGAAAAAGATAAACTTTCCCATATTAAAACCTCATACAGGTTAAATAAAAAAGTGAGGCAGTCCGAAGACTACCCCACCATCACTTTATGCAATAGGCTTCCACCATTTTTCAGCCAGCTTCTTGCCTTGTACATCCACAGCATTTGTGTATTTGACTACAGCAATACCAGCCTGAATCAAAGGGCTCAAGGTACGCTCAGAAGCTTTGCATAGATCCACAACCAAGTCGTCGTTGACTTTGATAACCAAGTCAGACTGAGGAGTCACATACACAGACACAGCTTTGTTTTCAAACACAGTGCGTGGTGTCAGCAACTGAGCCAGAGGTTTGATACGGCCTTCTTCAGTAGGTGAGAAACCCATGAAGCTTTCGTGCTCAGTTTCAATGATCTCTTCAGCACGTACAACAAGTGAGTGAAGAGCGGTGATAACAGCAACAGAGAGAGTCAAACGCATGATAAAGATCCTTACACAGAGAACATAAAAGAAGAGAGAGTATACATGACTAGGTATGCAGACGGAATAACATACCAAGCCTTACCCGACTTTACACTAACGAAACCTAGTGCAATGCCTACAGCAAAAGCACAGATTACAGCACCGTAAAGACTACCATTGAATACTTCAAGTAGTAGTCCATTTTGGATCATGGCTAAGCACTAGACGATAAGAAGATATCCAATCATTTCTGCTTAGCCTCTACAGCCTTGGTGATTACACCTGCAACAACCATGAGTGCAATCTCTTTGGCAGCACTGACAACTTGCTTCTTGGCATACACCTTGAAGCCATGTTTGTGCCAAATAATAGCCGAATCAATTGAACCAGCAGTGCCTGATACAATTGATGCACTGTAACTGCAATTTGCTAACTGAAGTCCAAGTGCATAAATGTGCATTGCACGAACGGTTTTGCTTTGAGCTTCAACTACGTGCAACCCAGTACACAGAAGCAGACCGAGACGGCGGGTAGGCATAAGCTTGTTTGCTTGCTTGGTTAGCTCCATGTCAGCAGCGATAGCTTTCTTGAACACAGGAATGATGTTTTTCATGGGAGGATTTCCTTACAGGTTTGGTTTGAACGGGGTTTGAATGTCGATACGTTTTGCAGCAGAGATACGCTGGCGTACCCCTACAATGCTCGGATGAAACAAGGCGTTATGCCGAACATCTTTAATCAATGCATTGGAATACAGCAGAGTACAAAGTACACTATCTGCTTTCTCAATACAACGAAGATTGTTACTCTTTTGGCGTAACTTTGGATTCTTGATATAATCCTCTAGGCATTTGAATACCAAAGCAAAGTACTGAGTAAACTCAATATACTGCATGGTATTCTTGTTACACTCTACGTACACAGATGCACGATGCAGAAGAACCAGAGAGTTAGCTTCTTCCGCAGGTAGAGAGTAATTGAAGAGTTCAAAGGCTGTTGCCAACCCTTGAGCGTCTTCACCCCAGTTCAAAGGCATACCAGTACCTTTATTCAGTACATTAGCTTTCATGTTTAAGCTCCTTAAGTGCACTGCCTGCAAGATGTTTAAAACGACGTTTAAGTGTTACTTTCATCTCACCTTTATCTTTATCATGGAAAGATGAGTGTAACTCCCAAGGAGTGTTATCGTACCATACACGCTCGGTAGCACATTTCTGACGATCATACACACGAGTCATCGCTTGGTTGTCAAACCGCTCCAGAGGTGGTTCGAAAGGTTCACGAGACAGCTTTGAATACGCTGCAAGCAGATCAAGTTTCCAACTTCCTTCCATTGCAACAGGTTCTTCTGGATACTCAGAGACAGTCTCTTCTAGATCCATTACCAATTGGTCAATGAATTCATACATTGTGCTCATGTTGCACTCCTTCCTTACAGTTTGTTGAGGGCTTTGTAACGGTGTTGCATAAGAAGACGAGAAAAGAATGGATAATCCTTCACCACAGTCTTCAAAGCTTTGATGATAGCATCCTTGCCAACTATTGCCGCTGCATATGCATCAGCTTCCATTTCTTGCTGAAGATACTTTCCTTTGAAACCAAATACATCCCAAAGAGTCGGTGTGTTGTTTTTATCACTGTGCTTATGTACAACGTGACCCAACTCATGTTCAAATATAGGTACACGAACATCTTCAGGAAGTTCCATAAATTTATTATTACAGAAAATACAGTGAATAATCTTACCTTGTGCTTGGTTGGAGAATTGCACCCCACAAACACCAACAAAAGGAACAACGTTATTCAGACACATACTCTGACAAACATCATCAGATACATACACAGGAGTACCTTTGTATGTTAGTTGAGGACCTTTAGCAGTCGCACGACCCACTGCTAATTGAAACATAATCATTTTGATATCCATGTCATACTCCTATTGAATGACAAGTTGACGGAGGGTTTGTATAATGGCAGTCTTGCTACCATTAATACGAATGTATCCAGTATGATTCTTGTACATATCCTCTACTTCATGACCTACAAAGCCAGTACAGGATATAACAATATCATGAGTTCCTTTAGATTTCTTACAGTAATTTGTATGTTGATCTGTAAGGAACTTCAGGTCTAACTTACCTTTGAATTGCTTGGTGAGTTGATGAGTCAACTTTGCACGTACACCGATAATCAAAACTTTCTTCATTTCACTCACCTTACATATCAGATGTGGAGCAGATACTCAAGGAACTCTTTCATCAGAGTCTGTTCCAGCAAGTTCTTACCCCAATTGGTTTTTGTTTCAACCACAGCAAGCAGACGCTTCTGTAAGGGTGCTTCCAAGTCTTCCCAGTAAGGGTTTCCTTTCAGCATATTGCCTGCAGTTGTACGGTTCATGGTTGACGTGGCTGTAGTAAGAATAGCTTCCTTCAACTCAAGATAGAACTCTTTACGATCAAGAGCTACATTTTGCATGCCCATAAGGTTTACTCCAAAGAATTACGAGGGTTTCATAGGATAACCCACAACCTATAACAATCAGCCGTTATACTTGCGATACGCAGCCGCAACAGCACGCACAAGCTCTTCCACCTCACCGTCATCCATCTGCTCTTTCTCATGCAAAGCATTAACGAGATGGCTGCGCAGGTTAGCATGACCCATTGTTGCTTGGGTGAAGTCAAAGACCATTTCTTCGATCTTTGTTGTTGGCGCTTCTTGATGTTGACTCATAATACACTCCTTCAGTGTTGAGTTGAGTTTTGAAAAAGTCCGGCTCGCACCTTCTGCTCTTTAGCCTTCGAGATATTTCTCAATGGCTTCCAGAGCTACCTTATAACGGTACAGAGCTTCCTCCATACCGTCCCAGTTATCATACGGGTGTACGTAACTGTTGTGTTCAAGATCTAGACGTTTCAGCTTAATAGCATTAACATTGTCTGAATCAAGAATACGTTTCAGATGTTGTTGGCTTGTTTCTCCTTTCACTTTGGTAAGTAAATGAAGAATATCCAACATCTCTTCTGTCATCCAAGGCAATGCCTCAAGATGTACAAAAGTGACTGATGTGTCTTCAACAACATCATGTAACAATGCACAAGCGACACATGCATCACTCATACCATGCGCCATAGCGGAGATAGCTACAGCAACAGGATGAAGAATGTAATCGTGCCACCCACGACGTATTTGCCCTTGATGTGCTTTTGTTGCCAAGTACAAAGCACTCTGCACTAATGAAGAATTCATATTACTTCTCCTTTGGTTGAAAACTTGCTTAATAATACTACCTCAATACGAATATCAAAGTAGTATGATAAGAAAGCTTAAGTTGATTTGACAGCAAGCAATTCTCGAGCTACCCGAGATGCTTCCGCCATACAAGCTTGGTATAACATATCACCACAGCCTCCACTAATACGTCCAGCAACGTGTGCTGTCATATCAGATTCAGTTGCAGTTTTACCACTTTTGTCGAAGAAGCTAACAACAACTTCTTCAACATGTTGTGGACGTGTAATGATACTCATATCACATCTCCTGTTAGTAAACAAAACCTTTAATAATGTTACCCTACATTAAGCAGAGTAACATGATAAAGATTCTTTACTTGCGAGTGATACGTACAATATCAAACAGATCCCGATGCCAGTGCGCACCATTTTGCTGATAAGCATAAACCTTCTCAGCAGGGATGTTGTTAATGATATTCATTAACCGGATACGGTATTTACCGATCTCTGTGTCAACAAGCGCCCAAACAAAAACCGACCAAGTAGTGCCATCACGGAGTGTTACCATATCACCATTATTTAAGGTGGTGATGTCAATAACCTCTTCAGGTTGAGCTTGCAGATAGCAATCGAAAGCCATGTGCTGGATGTTCACAGCTTCTTGTGCAATCCGAAGTGTTAACACATCTGTTAGATAACTTTGAAAGTTATCCAAGAATTGAAGGTGAACTCCATAAGACTGCCCTGCAATAGAACATTCTTCAACGAATACAAAACCGTGATCGCCAAATTGAACAACAACAGGAGTCTCACTCAAGCTAACAGCTTCAGGCCACCGTTGGATCGGGTATACCTCAAGCGTAGCAGGGTTGAAAATCTTGGTAACACCTTGGAATGGATGTTGCATGATCTGTCTCCTAATGACAGAGTGGAAGAAATCGTTTGTTGTTGCCATCCTAAATAAAGAATGGCAATGCAAAAGATTTAGCAAAGCATACAGATGATCTGATACTTCTCACAAATAGTGTGAGCTGTTTCTTTTGAAACACCAGGCTTGCATGCTAATTGGTAGTAATCACCTTGTGGCCGTCGAACGGTAAAATAATCTACCGTACCCTCGTCTTCAACTTTAAAACACAAAGAGACCGCATTTTTTGGGTTCAAGTACAAAGGTTCTTCAGAGTACTTGAGAGTAGCCATGAGACTTTGGTTAAAATCTCGAATAGTGGCAGTCAGGTGACGATGTTGATCAATGATTGACGACATGTTAAATCTCCTTGAGAGTTTTGAGCAAAGCTGCTTCAGCAGCTTCATACGTTGAATAAGGATCAAGCGGATAGATTACCTCTTGATCCTCGTCTTCTACCACTATCGGTACAAACCCGTGAGGTTGAAACAAAATGTGGCTCATACCAAACCATTGTATTACACAAGGTCTTGTCTGAATATCTTCAAACATGGTGTCACTCCTTTGTGGAAAACCTTTACTGCTGCTAGCAACTATTGTACTAGCAGGATAAAGATTCTATGCTTTAACAACTTCTACAATGTCCCATGATGCTGCTTTCTTATTAATACCATCAGGACGGTAGTAATGGTTAGCATACGGTTCAAAGTAGAACTCTTCGGTCTCTTCGACCTCTGCTGGAGCATCATTTTGAAAATCCAGAGACACCTCTTCAATAGGGTATCCAAATTTTCCAACTCCCACAACAACATCTGTACGCCCATCACGGAATACAACAGTGTCACCAACTTTAATACCAGTGATGTCTGTTACTTGCAAGAAATTGCTCATGTTTGCTTACCTCTTAAGCAGAAAAAAGAATTGGGTTATCTCACACCATGCAAGATAACCCGTTGAAAAAGACCAGCTTAACCGCGACGTGCTGCTTGCTGGGACAATTGCAGTTTCAGCAGGTCCCCGAGGGTTTTTGGCTCTTTGTGATGGAAACCAGCAAGCTTTTTACGCAACTCTTTCTCAAGATTACGTACAGCACGAATCTCCTTCACTGTATGTACATAGTCCTGAAACGATGCAGAAACCGCAGCCAGTACATCCTGATTGTAGATGACTTGGTCTTTGTTCCAGATGATGTAAGAACCATCTTGAAACTGTACAGTAACTGGGTGTTGTCCGGTGAAGGAACCAACCCAATCAGCTTGTGGTACAACCTCACCAGTACTAGCGTTGATCACCTTGGCAATCATGTTCAAACGGAATGCAGGAAGTGCAGCCATGATATGTCTCCTTAAGACATGGGGTGTGAAAAACCTTTACTGTTGCTACCCTAAGAATAAGAGTAGCAAGATAAAGATTCTATATTGGAGTTTGAGTTTTAAAATTTTTCAATCGCGATTCTAACATTCGTACTGTTTTACGAGCTAACGTCAGATCACGCCGAAGCTCAAGATAGTTATTAAAGCTGATCTGCTCTTCAGGATGTAAATCGCTACTGATAACTTCACCAAACAAAACAACAGCCCAACAACCATTATTGAATGTTACACCAATAGGTTGGTGAGAGTTGTTGAGGATGAAAGGAAACTCAGCCACATTGGTGAAGTGTTCACCAGTAACCGAGTTGCATACCGATTTGATTGTTGCGAGAACTACGTCCATAATCTGTCTCCTAATGACAGTGGCGGGAAAAACCTTTACTGTTGTCACCTACTTAGGTAGGTGACAAGATAAAGATTCTTAAAAGGTGATTGGTTCTTTGATGATCTTGACAATCGGTTGTGCAAGAACCTCAACACCATCAGGACGAAGTACTGTACCATCGTCGTAGTACGTAATACCGTTGATGGTGTGAAGTACATAACAATCACCATCAGACATCATACCATCAGTGGTAAATGTCTCAACGGATTGTATAGTGCCGTCAGTAAATACCACCATCCAACGGTATTTGTCCAACTGAAACTCAATGTCGTACTCTGCAATTGAGAGAGTTTTTGATTGAGCACCGTCTTCTTTCTTTTCAGAAAGAAGGGGCAACAAGAGTGCTAGCATTGCCCACATCTTTGCGTTAGTTGCAAAGTACTTACGACCTTGTAGTGTGAACGCATAGTACAGGTTTGTTGCTGCAAGTGTACTGCCCGCTACAACAATACCAGCCTTCTGACGCTTAGTAGCCATCAAGCCTAAAGCCAACAGATAAACTGGCTTGGTTTGCACTGGTGCTGCAATCGCACAAGCTAGCGCAAGTGCAACGCTATTTTGTGTGGTCTCTGCATCCAGTTGAGTATCTGGTGCAAAGAACTTGGTGATTGCTTGCTTGAACATGACTGTCTCCTTATTGACAGTTGGTGGGGAAAAACCTTTACTGTTGTCACCTACTTAAGCAAGTGACAAGATAAAGATTCTAGTTACAACGCACCCAACCTTGAATACAGAGATCAATGTAAACCTCTGTATTCAGACTCTTGTGAAGAGCTTTAGCTGTATGCCAATTATCTCCCTCCCCTGTGATCTCACAGTACACCTTAGATCCATCATACGTAGTCATCACGTACAACTGACCTACTCGTGGAGTGAGATCTTTTAGTTTCTGCTTATACCCCGGAGCATGATCAAGAGTTAAAGCAGATAACAACCAGATGTCTTCAACACCACACCCACGCCACTCCCCTTTGTACATGCTAACGTACAATGTACCACCTACAGTAGGCCGGACAGAGGTTGTCAGATGATCAGCTACAAACAAGCAACGATCTAGCTTGCCTGGGTACACCATAACAAATGCACCAGCTTCATCTGTAGCACCAGCACTAGTGGAACACATGCTACCACGAACACTGAAGCCACTCTTGGTGTGTACTTTCTTAACTCCTTCGTCAGGAATCTTAGTACAAAACAAAGCCTTCCCAGACTTACTTACACCAGTGAACATCACATCGAATGTACCTGTATCAGTGAAGTCAGCGAACACAACCAAACCTGTCGGATGTGTACCAATCACACCATTGCCTTTGGTGTTCTCGGCAAAGTTAATCAACATGATAAGCTCTCCTTATGAGCGTAACAACACACATATGGATACTGTAACGAGACAATACCCATAAATTTGTTGTTAGAGTGTTTCAGCTGCCAGCAGTGGTTCGCTATGTAGCTTAGCTTGCTCCACAACAACACGCATCTCCGAAGACTTAGCGAACTCAGCGGAAAACTGTGTACGGAGTTCTTTACCGTTATGGTAAATTGCTTCAATACGCATTGGCTGGTCAACATCACGCTCACCGTACGGATGATACAGCACACAAGTATAATCACCTTGTGAAGCTGCTACCACAGTCACTGCAGCAGATTGGTACACCTTGAGGTTGTCCTCGTTATTGGTGTTACACACCTCTGCCACGGAAACAACCTTTTGTTCTGGTGGTGCGATTACTTTATCTTTTGGCATAGTCCCTACAATGACAATTGTAACTAACACGCCAGCAATTAAACCCAAAGAAATTGATATACCTGGATTCATGTCAAACTCCAAAAATCAAAGAACAAAAATCAGGGTTGTCATCACAGCGATGAACCCTAAACACAATACAGTTGAAACAAGCTCACACAAGTATTTCTCATACTCACGTTCAGCTTGCTCCTTTCTGTATTCCAATAGAAGACCCATCACAATACAATCCGTGAGAATGAAGAAGATTCCATGTGATACTGATACGGCACAAGACCCTCTTGTATCAGCACACTAAGTACTTCATCTGATGTAGCAGCAAGCATCATCACATTCTGCACCCCAAATGTAGACACTTCTTCTGCAAACTTAATTGCAGCTTGAGAGTTGTCTAGACGGACCAAACCCATTGACACAACTTCAGTGTCAGGATTTGATATCAACTCCACACCAATAAAGGTATAGATTTTGATCGTTTCCATGAGTGTCTCCTTATGACACAACCAATTTATTATAGAATCCAGTACGAATCCCATAATAAATTGTAAGCAGTTTATACTCTTGCTTAGGAGTGTATTATGTTAGTTATTAGTTACCCACTTCTTAAGGATCAAGCTAAGGTTATAGCTAGCCCACGATTTATTCTTATACGTTAAAATATCAAAGATAGGACGTAAGTCGTCAATCATGTTTTTCATCTTAATGTAATCTACGGAGCTAGCATTTACTTTCTCAATATACATAATCTCTTCTGATTTACCACTTAAGGATTTCTTATAAGACACACGTAATTTAAGTATATTATCAATTGTAAGTACCATATGATAGCGGATCTTACCGCAGTCAACTGAGTCAAACGCCCCGCCTGTCAAGTGGTGTGGACGACGGACAGCCACATCCTGCTTCTTAATTGCAGGCCATACCTTTGACTTGAAGGTACGTGTGGGGATAATCTCCCCTGTCCCGACCACAAGTACATTTAAGTACGTGTAATCGGTGTGTACCGCATGCTCCAGCATACCTGCAGTCAGGGCATAAGCCGCATGAGGTCTTTGGTACTTATACATAGCACGGATCTCGTAGATCGCACCCATGTCCAGCCCTTGTTGGGCAAGTTGTGAAGTCATTTTAGTCATATAAGATCTCCTGTAAGATGACTAATGAATGAGGGTGTTCTAAGCAGTTTTCTGACATGCTAAGGTCGCGTGGTTCTGCGCTTACGTTTCTTCATAATCACATCTCCATCCAAGCACGACGCTTGGCACGCAGAGTAGCCAATTGCTGTTCAATCTCCTTCCATTTCAGATTGAGGAGATCAGCAGCATCATCTGCTGTTTCACAGTGACGGAATACACCCACCCCCGCGTTGTACTGCTCCGCTAGATCATCCAGCGAAGCACGCACTTCCCGAATCTCCTCGTCGTAAGGAGATACAAGTGAACGAACTAATTGCTCGCTCAGGTTAACTGCCAGACGGCAGGATTTTGAAAAGTTCATAACTTTTACTCCTATAGTAAGTTGAACTTCAAATCTATAAATACCATTACAGATACTTATAGATTTGAAGGAGGGTAAATTAATACCCTCACAACAATTTAAGCTAAATCGTCTCGGTGACCATAGCCTACAATAAAAGCTACAACCAATACGGCAATAAACCAACACCCTAGACCCACGTAAACATAGGTCGTGTTGTTCATAGGGAGTCCGCTAGCCGCATAAAGCGGCAGCAAGACTACCAATACCAGTACAAGTTTGAACACCATGATTACACACCCCCTTTGTTGTGACGGTCTTCGTAAGCCTTCGTCCAGGCAGCGTAGACCTCCTTCAGGTTGAGCAGCTTACCCACGAGACCGCCTGCGAAGGTGTCCGAGATAACCTCCACCTTTAGGTATACCCCTACAGGCCCGAAGGACTCGACTGCATCGTAGCTCTCGGTCTCGAAGAACTCGATTTCCTCCAAGAGGCGGCGGTCTTCGCGGCTCAGCTTGACGTGCACGGGGCGCATGCTACTGCGCAGTTTGAGGGAAGTGCTCACCTCTACCACTGTCCCGACGGTTTCGCGGGTGTTACGGTATACTGCTTTCATGATCAGGCTCCTTTTGCCATTATGATCGTTTATTACACAGTTTCAAATTCAAGTACATCTTCAGGAAGGAAGCACACATCCCAACCCTGAATACCAACCACTTCGCCATATTTCAGATGAAGCATTGATACATATGTACCGAACTTATTAGAGAACTCTTTCTTCTCTTTAGCAGTAAGAGAAGAGTACTGATCAAGAGTCATGGCATGTAGCCACTTACCTTGAGCTTCAGAGTTCCCAACAAGAGGGGAAGGATTGAAATGGAAACGTACAACAAGTACATCTTCCAACTTCTCACCAACACCCCAAGGATGGCCTATCGCGGAGTCCATCCATTCATGGTCATGAGCGTACATAACTCACTCCTCACAGGATTCCCATTAAGTATAAGATCAACAATGTAATCTTATATTAATAGAAATGGGTACATTTATGGCTGTACCCATCACCACTGGAGAAGATTATAGATCTTCGTATTCAGCTTCCTCTAGGACCAGGAATACGAGTTGGATCAGACCGAGATCAGCATCATGTTGGTCGACACGATACTTCACATCGGCTGGAATTTTCCCAAGGACGGTATCATCCCCAATGTAGAAGTAATCCGAAGCTGGTACGACAACACCAGCTTCCGCCAACTTTGTACGTACTACTTGCGCCATCAATTGTGTGTTCATGTATTCTCTCCTTAATAAGAAGGGCATGACCCCTGTGGATTGGAAGCGTACTGTTTTTCTGTATTAGGAACAGTACAAGAAGCCCTTCGACTTCAAAACCTAATCTATAAATACCACAAGGATACTCATAGATTAAGTGACTAATTGAGTTACAAAGCTTAGTCATACTTCGGGTAGTAGTCTACCAACCAGCTAACCTTACTTGGTCAATTGTGCTTCAAGAGCAGCAATTGCACAAGTAAAGCTCCAGATATCCTTTTTCAAGTACTCTGGAACGCCGTAGCCGCTATCTTCAGCGACATCAGCGTCCACCTTCAAGCTCCACAATTGGAACTTCAGGCGAGCCAAACGTTGTTCAATAGTAAGCATAAAGCTTCTCCTATTAACTACAACGGTGTACACAGTTTCAAGGTAAGTGTACGTAACCTAATTCTATTAGAAGAATCAACCTAACTTTGAGGTACAAAGTAGCCACACTTCGGGTAGTTCTCTACCAACGAGAAGATCACTTAATCCTGATAAACAGGTGTGATCTTGTGACCAAGTGCATCACAGCACGGACCACCACCGAAGATAGTCTTCGATTGGTACCCACGTTCTGAGGTACACTCGTGACACTCTGCGTCATACCAGCGCTTATTGGCTTGGTATTCAGCGACTGTCACGTCAACGGTTACACCTGCCGTTTGGCAGTACATGCAACCGTCAATGGTCAACAAGTATTTAATCGGAGTCTTCATATAGACTTCTCCAGAATTAAATACAAACACATTTAATTTACTTGGCTGTGTACCCACCAAGGGAGACTTACTTGACTGGCATTAAGTACTCAATAATGTCAGCAAAGAGTTTTGGATGCTCCTCCAACCCGATTGAGCGATGTCCATATGTAATGAACTCACTAATGCGGTGTGACACAAGGGCCACAGCACGCTCAACAATCCCTTCGTAGGAATTGCTGGTTACTTGAGACTCACCATGCCAGTAGACTGCCATTGCAACGATGGCGAATTCTGCCTCCATAATGGGGCATGACTCTTCGCAGAGACACCAAGTCCCGTCGAAGCCCCGCTCCATTGACACCAGAGGAGTCCCATCCTCTGCTTCCCCAAACTGCACGTACACATTCAGCATACGTGCAGAAGTTCCGAAGCCATATACAAATTTATCGTATACAGCAATGGGCTTATCGCCTCCTACAGAGGCGTGAGGGTCGTCAGTGACCCCTGCCATGTATCCCATAAGAATACTCCAAAGCAGTGTTGTGAATTTAAAAGGGTTTCACAACTTAACCCCTTACATACTTTATATGTACTAAATACTAATACACATAAGTATGTAAGATCAGTTTATACACTTGATCAGGTGTTGAAGACTTACAGTTTTGATGTACCGTAAGTCTTGATTGTCCATGCTGAACGGGGAGAGTCCTCCAAGCAATTCTTTAAAAATTGCTTTTGGTTAGCCTTAGCCCAAGCCTTGCAGTGCTGCAATACCAAGTCATACCCCTCCCAGTTACGGAAGATTGGGTTCATATTCCCCGTCAGGTAGACTCCTCCGATATTCCAGTTGGAGATCTCCCCACCAGTCCCTATGTAGGCGCTGATGCGTGCAGTGCTCAAGTCCACCGCATAGATCTCTTCAAGATGCGCCGCTTCTTGTGCTGCACGAAGCGCCTTACGTTCAGCTTCTGCAGCCAGAATCCTGGCTTTATCTGCATCAGTCAGTGGAGTGACTGGGCCAGGAAAGTACACATCATCAGAATGTAATGCCATGATAATTCTCCATTGGCACTGTGAGATTAATAAGGGTTCTCACACTTAACCCATGTATTAAACTTATACAAACCAGTAAAGATTCATATAAGTTTAACATGTATACTATTATCCTCCCGTATACAAGGGGAGTGAGGAGATCAATCGAGACTATTAAGTACCCGATTTTTCTCCTCAAAGAGGAAGAGGTTGTGTTTGGCAACCGCATCCAGCGACTTACGCATGCCAGCAATGTTACGCTGACACTGAGCTTCTACTCTCCGAGCAAAAGCTACTTCGTGGGGCATCTCTGGCCCCACGAATTCTGGAAGTTCGTCGAGGAAAGCCTCGAACTCTTCCCAAGATACAAGTGCCATATCAGGCTCCTTAACTTTTAGTGGAATTTTACGGAGGGTTTCCACTTTAACCCCGAACAAATATATAAATACCATATAGGTACTCATATATTTATTAACTCTAATTAGAAGGATAGAGTTAATCCTTATTGAGAGTACTGAGCTACTCACCCGACTCAGTGCAGTCTTAGTTTAGAGTGGCTGCTGCAACCACTTTGTAACCTGCTTCCTCAGCAGCTTGAATAGCTGCGAAGATTGAAGGAGCAGTGAATACAGCCACCATTCCTTCAGAGGTTACTATTTGTACACGAACATCCATGATAGGACTCCTATATGTACAAACATCTGAGATTTCATAGGTACTCAGACACAACCTAATTGTATAACCCGACAATCACGGGAAGATTGAGTAACAGAGTTCTCACACTCCGGGCTTAGGAAGATCCACAACGGACAATCCAAGCACATCAAGACAAGCCTGAGCTTTCTTAACGTACTTAGCTGTTTCAGCATCAGGATCCAACCTCAGCACTTCAGAAGTGAACTTACGTCCATCCTCGTCCATGTAGGAGTTATCCAGAGCATCCGAAGCCTTAACCAACAAGGCAATACGGTTACCACTCTGGACAAGTCGATCCAACGCTTCTGCTGAGGATTCACCTTCCATCTTAGTAACAAGACGGAGAGCTTCCTTACCTTCCTCAGACCCGATAAACTGAACACAGTCTTCAAATCCGTAGGAGGTATCCTCAACCACGTCATGGAGTACAGCCACAACTAATACATCTAGTTCATGACCGTACTTAGACTTCCACAACCGACTCATAGTACGCAAACTATGACGGATATAGGGTTCAACACCCCCACGTCGCATTTGACCACTATGAGCCAAACGAGCAAACTCAATCGCTCGTTTTAGTACATCATCCACAAAACCTCCAGGATAAAGTACTAGGTATACTCGCTTACATTTAATTAACGTGGCTGTAAGCTTAACCCACCACGGCCCCCAACCCATTACTGACTACGTTGCCACGCATCAGTATAGATCTGGATCTGGCGACGCACCAGACGCTGAAGAGCTTTAAACTCCTCTTCGTCCAGATTGTCACCAGACAAGGTCGCCCCTGCAACGAGGGAACGTGCCCCCTCGTACAGCCGATGCCCATAATCCTTGGCTTGGATCATGGCAACGGTGTTAATCTGCAATTCACAGACAACACCGTCAATCGTGACATAGACCAACACGTCACGATACATCGGAGAGGGTACCTTAGCACCCTCAATTAGCCAATTGCGCTTCACCATGCAATTGGCTTCGCCCATCCGGGCGAGGACTGCTGCCAAAACCTCTTGGGCTTCAGCAGCAGTCTCCACGACCAGAGTACCACGGACAGCATCTTTCAGCCGACCAGTGGCACCTTGGTAGTCCGCACACACCTTTTCCATGGCACGTGCGAAGGATTTAACCGGAGCTAACATAACGTCAGCACCAGTCTCTTTAGCCAGCTTGACCAAGACGGAGTCAAACTCCACCTTGACCGAGCTTGCTCTCCGCAAGATGTTCGTCAACTCACGGACGAGAGTTTCTTGGTCGACCATACAGCCCTCCCACCAAGAATGCGAATTAAGGGGGGTTTCGCATCTACCCCGTTGTTTAATTTATAGATACCATTTCGATACCCATAAATTAAACAACTAGTTGTGTAGTTGTACCTAACACAAGGACTCCCCTTATGAAAGATACAACTACGTAATATAACTTGATCAATAATGGTTCCTTATGGAATTATTCTGTTATAAATCAGAACCATCAAAGCATATCAGCCATTGTGCGTCGACTCACAATACTTAATATGGTAGCAGTTTAACGTCTTACTACAGGACGTACCTAAGATGTAAAGCAAGAATGTATCGGAGTTCTCACAATTAACTTCACATGCCGATACACCACATGAAGTTAAGATTAGTTTATAATGTCATAATCAGGACATTCTAGCAATAAAGTACATAAGAGTACCTCCTCCCATAAAGGATAGCTAGATTACGTGTGAGATTTAAAGAGAGTTCTCACACTTTACTCAAGCAGTTTTCTGACTTGCTCAGGTCGTAGAGTTCTGCGCTTCACGTACGAAGACCTCCTCTAATCCAACAGGTGACCGAAACCCTGCTTATGCAACAGGGAGGTCAACCGGGCGAGATGCTTCACCTCACCCTTGGCCGCGCAGCTACGGCCCTCTTGGATCGCAACCCGAAGGCTGCGAATTGTTTTCACGACCCCTTCCGGAGTCATGTTGATGTCGGGACGAACCCGGTCTACTACAGCGACCATAATGGCCTCCTGTATGAGAGTTTTAAATGGGACTCTCAAGCTAACCCAAAAAGGAGATATTGTAACAAGAAGGTCGTATTACGAAGATGCAACTGCCTTCACGAAGCATCTAAGCGTATCAGGGACGTACTTCAGCTACTCCAGCCCTGATTAAGGAGTAACTGCTTGACAGCTAATTTGCCGTCAGTAGTAACAACCCCCGAAGGAACTCATCACTACCCCAGAGGGCTTTCGTACAACCAAGAGCCAGCCCTCAACAGAGCTCAAGGAGGAACACAGCGGGGGCAGGTAAGCCCGAACTGAGTGCAGTTTTAGGTCGTGCAATAGACCTTTGCCGAAGGGTCACCCCCTCAAAGATTATCCATCTGCTCTTGGCTCTTGAACACCAAGCAGCATTTGGTCGCGTAATCAGGATACACTCTGATCAAGCGCAGGCTATCTTCGCGGAGCGAGGACTCCGTTAGCCGGAGTCACCCGTCAGTGCAAGTTGCCCTCCACGAGGAACTACTCGTCACTTCGGATAGGCACTGCTCACCCTCAGAACCCCAATGGGGATTACGGAGCGACGAGCGGCCGTAACCGCGCTTTGCTTCATAATCTCACTTGGCAGCCGCGAGGAGCGGAGTCCTCGCAGCATCTCTAAGGGAGTAAGGCAGCCATCTTCAGCACACAGTTGCCTACACTGTATGGACACGCCCCTCCTTGGAGCGTGTTTCGGCTTAGTTGTTAAAAAGGCATGTCATCGTAGATGCCCTCGTAATAAAGGTCATCGTCGTCATCATCGGCGACATGCGTTCTGGGAGGAGGAGCGGTCCAATCATCATCAGACTCGGCATTCTCTCTCAAGGAATCAAAATTAACTTCAATGAGATTTTTAAGCCGAGTGTATAGAAGACTATGGTCTACTACACCGCTAGGGAGTTCGCAAGATAGGAGAGCAGACTCCCACATAACAAACTTTTCAATATCACATTCCATAGCAGCCATCTCAAGGCTGTCCAAGATCGCCATGTACCGAGGAGAATATACACCATAATCAGACTGAGGTGACCACCAATCTAAATACGGAAAGCATACTTTCTCAAACATAGAACGAGCTTGAAGAGCAGGCATTGCACCTACCCCTCTCTCCATAAGTATTTGTTGTGCCTGGACATTGTGATATCCATAGCCTTCCCCTAACAACTGGAAAGTCCGTAAGCACAACAACACTCTAAAATTATTTGTCCAGATAACACCAATTAACTGACGGTTATAGTAAGAACCGACTGGTTCTCCTTGCATACATGATTTAACCGATGTATTGTATGCAATATCGATTTCTTCTTGTGTAATAGCAAGCTTTGCACTTGCCATTACGTTTAAAGTATTTGTGGAGCATTGCGCCCCACATTTGATTGCAGCTTTAGTTGGCTTAGTACCTCGTGCCAACTCAGCCGCATATTTATCTTTATCTTGCACACCAAGGATATTGAGCAAGATAGTGTTGAATCTTGCTTTGGCGTGCGACACAACAAAGTTATGTGCGATAAACATATTAATACTACTCTGTACTAAAATAGTTCGGGTAGGATTGCCCTACCCGAAAATCTATTACAGGGGTTCGTATTCTGCAGCTGCGTCCACAATCTGCTGTTGAATGCAGTCATGGATTGCCACAGTTTTGGTGTTATTGGAAAGCAATGTTTCCAGACACCCCTGTCTGCGGGAGGTGAAGTTACCTACAGTCGGATTAGCCTCACGCATGATCTCACACGCGATTGACACCTCCTTCTGCATGCGCAACCCAACATGAGCGTGAGCCCACATCAATGCGCCAGCAATTACACGAGCAAACATATGCAAGTTAACTGCCTTCTTGGTATCAACACCCAAGGTGTTAGCCAAACCTTGATAGTCCCACGCAATGCGGAAGTTCTCTACCAAAGCCGACCCCAGCTTATCTGTACCATCAGCACGCAGGCGGTTTTTCTCATTGTTGACGAGAACCACTAAGCGATCTTTTGGTGCAGTTTCTACTGACAAGCCCGCTGCTGCAATCCGATCAAGCATACGCTCGGACTTTAACAGACGATCTTCCAGTACGGATTCTTCGGTTGCTGGCACCAAAGAAACCAAACGCGTTGGGGACAACATCTCAGCCAGCACCACTTCGCTAACCTGACCGGATGCTTGCTTGATCTGGTCCATAGACTCCACTTGGATACCGATCCCACCTTGAATGTGAGTTCCAAATGTTGCCACGGTTTTTGCCAAATCGCGCAAATCAACACCAGTCAGTGCTTTCTTGGCGAATTGCTTCACCAATTGTGGCACCAACGAATCAGCAGTCAGAGCGGCCTGGAAGTACTCGACAAGTTTGTCTTGTACCAGAATTTCCGCCTCTTGCACCCGCATTTGTGAAGCCGAATAACGCGCAACCTTCTCCTTTTCGGATCCAGCTTTGATAAGCGCATCATTAACTTCCGCATACGTATACATCTTCAGTACCGCAGGTTTGATGTTTGTTGGTACAAACAGACCTTCGATCTCAGATGCAGTGTGCTCTGCCGACCAGATTGCTGTCGGATTGTTCTTGTGAAGAGTTGGGTTAAGATACTTCAACTCCGCCAAACGTCCCACCAAAAATGCAGAAATAGGGAGCACAAGGTACGCTTGCTTATCTCCATCTGCGTCATCACCGTTATTCACAGTGGCTTTGGCGTTAACGTATCCGCTTGTACCGTCAAGGATAGCCGCAATTTTGGCTTCCTCTACAGTCAAACGGATGCTCACAACCAAGTCCTTGAACACAACACGACGTGCTTGACACGCAATGATGTTTGGACTCTTGGATGAGAGGATCCCACAGACCTCGTTGTAGTCTCTTTCTGCCTGTGTCAACGAGTGACGCATAGAATGCGCAAACATCTCGTTAGATGCCAAAGCATACGAAGAACATACCAAAAGGGTGCTGCCGTATGTGGGGATACGTGCGAGTTCCTTACCCGCAAGCATCTTGTCTCGTGCCTGGCTCATTTTAGAGAAGAATGTTTTCTCTTCCCCCTCAGACACCGAGAACGCGGCTGCGTTGAATTCGTCTTGCTCTAGACCCGAAGTGCGGCTTACAAACCACCACAACGATTCCAGCAACGTGCCGAATAGCCCCTCAACATAGGCGTATCCGGCATGATCCGTTGGCGACAGTGAAGCCATCAGCTTCTCACCAGCAGGGATTAAGACAGAGTTCGTCCCCCCGGTGATTCGTACCCACTGTTTATCATCTTGCACTAACATCTGCAACATGCTTACCAGCAAGCGTTTGTCCTGCTTGATACTCCAGGACCGGGTGCATGTGCCTGCGCTTTCAAACACACCCTCAATGAGTCCGAGTGCCAGCTCTTTCAAGCTAACCTCGAGGATCTCTGCTTCAGGAATTGCTCCGTTAACAAGATCCAAGGTCATCAGCACTTTGCGTGCGTGAGCGTTCCCTTTGTTGGAACGGAATGCTGCTTTGATGACAGCATCAGCTTGTTGCTTACCGTACTGGGTACGGATGTGGAGGAGACTCTGGGCATTAAAGCGAGTCGCAAGAGGTTTGCGCTCAATGGTCCCTTTGTCACGCAATTCTTGAATCACTTCTGGAGCGGTTTTACCAGATGCTTCTACTTCCTCGTATACGCGCTTCATCAGAGTACTCTTACGAATATCTGTTACCCGCTTGCTGAAGGAAGACTCAAAGGCTTCAAATCCCATGAGGTTTTCTGGGGTATACTGCCATGCATTGGTCATTGCTGACTCAGTGATAACAGTATCCACGTCTTGGTAGTACCCTACACGAACAGATACTCCATTAGGCAGAGTGTGCGTTTCAAAGCTACCTGCCGATGCCTTGACTTGAGCAGCTTTTACACTACCAAAGCCAATGATACATGTAGGCCGATCAGAATCAGCCAAACCTAGATCACGGAATAGTGGATGAACGACAAGATCCATGTCGCCAATCACTACTTTCTGACCCAGTGCATGTTGACCCACTTGGCGGTGAGTCCCATATCTTACACGAGCGATCTTGTTCGCACCACCACAGCCAGCAGCAAAGCTAGCAACGAGGGCAGCGACAGTGTCCCGCTCGGCTTGGGAAACTTTGGCTTGAGGGTTGCGGACGCGATCCAAGAGATCTTTGTCCAAACCTACTACCACAAAGTCCATTTTAGTTGTATGGACTGTTTCCTTCGCCTTGGCATGTTTTGCTTCACGAACTACCATCTTAGCAATGGATTCGAACGACTGCACATACCCAGCAGTTTGACAACCACCACCAAAGATATTTACATCTTTGAGGTAGCTATCGGCCGGTTGAACATACCCGTGTTTGGCATACAACTCGGAATCCCCGAATGCCATCATACCACGGCTTGTCAGCAAATCTTCCAACCAGATATCAGATTCGGTTTTGGAGGCCGCACTGTCTTGGATTGGTTTCTTGATGATGGAGATCTTGTCTTCATCACCAAAGGAGGCTGCTTTCTTACCCCCTTTTTTGACATGTACCACTTGGATTGCTTTATTGTTCTCCAGCAACCCGTGGAGATCAATCATTGCAGATTTCAAGCACACCACACGTTGCAACACCGTAAAGTGACGTTGCTCCATGAGGTCCTTATCTACAAAGAACGCCCGTTCTTGAACCTTCATCATGTCACAAAATTCTTTGACATTCAAAGAAACTTTAAAACCTTGGAAGGTCAGGGTGACGTTTGACCCTGTGGCTTTGGCTTCGAACTCTCCGTGAACGTTGGAGATGTCCTTGCGGTCTTTAAGCTTACCAGCCATTTCGGTAAGCCCAGTGAAGAATTTATAGACCGCTTCTTCCACAGTCTTGTCTTTGTACTCCCAAGTGCCTTTGGCAATATCGGCAAAGACGGCTAGACTTGGAGTTTCCCCCTTATCCGCCTTACTCCGCATTTTAATGAAGGCTATGGTTACAGCCTTCATCTCGGCATAGAGCTCCGCCTTGTCATCCGCCGGGGCAGTTTTCCCACACTCAATAATAGCGTGCAGGAATTTGCCCAAGTTAACGATCTGGTTTACAACACCAAACTCAAGACGAGCATCCGCCTCTTCCTTAGTATTGTTCGCCTTAATCTTGAGCACTTCAAGTACCAGTGCTTCAAGTTCAGCCATACCGTCGTTAATGATATAGCCTGGAACAACCAATGCTTTGGCAGCTTCGTTTGTCTCAACAGCAGACTTACGCGCCTTCGCCAACATCGGTGTGGTCTTCATGACCGATGCATACGCTTCTTTCGAAGCATTCACATCCCCATTGCTAAGCATGTATTGCACGTCAGAAGCTGCCTTAGCTACATCTTTGACGGTTGAGTGCAAGTCCAAAGCAGCTTGACGTGCTTCTTCGGACCGCAGGGTTGCGACTTGCTGCAAAGCATACATACCTTCATATGTTGCAGCGGTTGGGACGGCATTGGCAGCTTGCATAGCGTTATGCAGGGTTGTTGCCAAGTGAGCCTGAGCATGCATACGGGCGACTTTGGTGTCTGCTACACGTTGCATGATTTTTGAAGGGTTGATTTTCATAGTATTCAGACTTCTAGTACTTAGTGAGACGCTGGATGCGTGCAACACTTATACTTTCAGCTCTTACCTACGACCTTATTAGCGACCAGCCTTAGCCTGGCGCTTGGTGGCGAGTTTAGCCACAACTGCCTTAGCAGCCGCGACTGGCATCGCTTCCTTCAACACCAAGCGGGCCAGCAAGACCACATTGCGGCCTTTTTTGGCAGCCCACTTACGGGCATTGCGGTATTCCGCAATGCTCGCAAGCAGGGCCTTGCGCTCTGCCTTGGCAGCATAGGCTGCTGAGTAAACATCAGCCTCTTTGTTACGCTCAGCCTTGGCTTTTTTGGCTTTCGCCATCTGGAGCGCCGTCAGCGACAGCACGCCCGCAGCACGGGCGGCTGCTTTTGCCTTAGCCTTAACTTTCGCCAAGGAGGCCCAGTTGGCCTCCTGCTCAGCAACCCGGGCTGCTGCAGCAGCAGCGGCAGTCTCGGCAGTCCAGCCATGCGGCTGAACTTTTACGGCTTTGCTGCGACGGCGGGCGAGCAGTTGCTCGCGGCGTGCTGCCTTGGCAGCCAAAGCTGCTTGGCGGACAAGGCGCTGTGCAGCGGCAATTTCAGCGGCACGGGCAGTAGTAGTAGCAGCGTCGGTGGCTTTGGCAGCGGCAGCTTTGGTCGCGGCAGCTTTGGTCGCGGCAGCAGCTTTCGCCACTGCCTCCTGTTGAGCGAGCTCAGCACGAAGCTGAGCGAGGATTGCAGATTTCATGATTTGCTCCTGTTAAGGGTTTCTGGCTCATTACACCAGTCTGTCTAGTACAGAACGAGGAATAACTAGAATATTTGCCAGAGTGAAGTAATGTTTCTCACTCAAGCACTAACGGTCCTCAGACGATCCAGTGTTTATTACCTAGGTCTGGATTTCCTAGCTCGTTGTGTCAGTATTGACTTATTAACACACCAAGCTGTTTCGTCCTTTTGGATTCATCAGTGGTACCACACAGTACCAGACAGCAAGCAGTTAAAACTACGAAGGTATTACAATCACAACTGGCACACTTTAAACATCGTGGCTCGCAATAACACTAGAAGATACTACATATGTTATTGACAGGGATTCACACCCTATATCACAGTCGTGCTCCTTATTAGTTTATTATAGAGAGAAAAAGGAGATCCTCTCTGGCTT
>JACCDT011152311.1_pt1 | contig 29509 bp, 26 predicted proteins | sample 7446291 | NCBI WGS metagenome assembly JACCDT01 (sample SAMN15323446, study PRJNA562643) | freshwater metagenome | isolation source: river surface water | place: USA:Blue River Watershed | collected 2017-08-17 | reverse complement strand
GGCAGAGAAAGTCATGTGTGCCAACCAACCTGCCAAGGGCCTTGATCAATATGAATCGCAGTGACTCGACGCCCTGGGCCTTGGCGAGCAGCCGCCGGGATGTATCCGCATAGACCCGCACAAACCGAAACAAGTTCCTCTGCGCCACGGCACGTTCAAACTCTACGCTCAAGTTCTCGATCACACCGTCGAACAGGCTGTCGTTCCTGGGATCGAATGTGACGTCCGTCCAATAAGGGTCACGTGCCAGGTCGAATTGCTGAAATGGATTTATTACCATTATTGGTCTCCCGATATATGCTCAATTTCCATTGCTGCTTCACCACAGACCACCGCAGCGGAATACGATTGACGACTTTCATGGTTCTGTCGCGTCTTGTCGTTCATTTCGGCGAGTTCAACATTCCAAGCAATTCAAACGACAACGGAGTTCCGCGCTTGATCGCCACCGGCGATTTGACTCCAATCAGCTGGTCTATCCATTTGGGTGGCAGCCCCAAGCCGGGACGAATGGCCTTGACGTTATCCGGGCGCAAGGCCTCGCCAGCTGCGATATCCGCCACGACATACAGAGAGCGTCGGTACACCAACGATTTCTTCTCGGCGTCGCTTGCACCATAGCGCACATTGCCCAATGATTGCCAGGCGCGCTCAGCTTCCGTTGTGAGCTGCTTGAGTTCAGCCGGCTCAAGGGAGAAAGCAGAATCCACGCCGCCATCGCTTCGTGCCAGCGTGAAATGCTTTTCGATCACTGAGGCCCCAAGTGCTACAGCAGCAATAGCCGCACCGCAGCCCATAGTGTGATCGGAGAGGCCCACCTCGCAACAAAAGAGCTCCCGCATATGTGGAATCGTGCGGATATGGCTGTTTTCAGGCGTGGATGGATAGGTGCTGGTGCACTTGAGTAGCACGAGCGCGCGGCATCCGGCTTCTCGCGCCGCACGAACGGTTTCGTCCAGCTCGGCAACACTAGCCATACCGGTAGAGATAATCATGGGCTTGCCGGTGGCGGCAACCTTGCGGATCAGGGGAAGGTCCGTGTTTTCGAAGGAAGCGATCTTGTAGACCCCGACATCAAGAGTCTCCAGGAAATCCACGGCCGTTTCATCGAAGGGGGTGGAAAAGGGAATCATGCCCAGTTCCCTGGCGCGCTGAAAAATCGGCGCATGCCATTCCCAGGGTGTATAGGCTTGCTGATAAAGCTCATATAAAGAATTGCCAGCCCAGAGGCTGTTGGCATCACCAATATGAAACTCGCCTTCGCGGACGTCGATGGTCATCGTGTCCGCCGTGTAGGTCTGCAACTTCAGCGCGTGGGCACCAGCAGCAGCAGCGGCCTCGACGATTGCCAGCGCGCGGTCCAGGGACTGGTTGTGGTTGCCCGACATCTCGGCAATGATGAAGGGCGGGGCCCCGAGGCCGATCTGGCGGCCACAGATTTCAATCATGGTAGACACTTCTCCTGATCCTAGATACCGTGAATGGCGCAGTGAAAGCGCTCAGTGCTCGCATGTCGCCTCCTGGCTTCGTTCGTACTGCGACCACGCCAGGTAGTAGCCTGCAGATGCAAATAGCGCATGCGATGCGGAATTATCTGGCAACACCTCGGCGCAGGTTTGCACGACCTCCGGTCGCTTCTGGCGCAACCAATCCAGCGCTGCCAGCAGCGCTGCCCTGCCGAAACCCGCTCCTTGCAGATGTGGGTCGGCGTAGATCGAGACACGGGCACGCGTCTCGCAACAGTCGAAGCGGACGCATACAACCGGGGTGCCGTCATTGCAGGCCAGAATCAGATCCACATCCGGCCGGACGAGCGTCCGCTCTATCCATTCCAGATGGTCGGTCAGTACCAACGGGCGAGAATCCAGGGAATGGCGCCGGGTCCGCTCATCAGTGCGCCAAACATACAACAACTCCGCATCGGCGGAACTCACGGGCCTGATCGACAACATGGGCGAGGACAGCCTGGCGATAACCCGGCGCAGACCACCACCGTCGCAAACTGCAGCCGCAGCCTTCGACATGGCCTTGCGCGCTGCAGCATTCGCAAGCAACAGGCTCAGCGAGGCAGACAAGCTGGAATCAGTCACCGTTTCCGCACGGCCAAGATAGAAGTGGGCCCCTATCTCGCCAAGCGCACGCCCGATGCCTTCCTGATTGTCAGCCTGTGCAATCGCAATCGACGGCAATGCACAGGCACAGCGCTCCCAACTGGAAACGCCGGGGGAACCTATTGCCAAATCGGCGCCACGCATCAAGGAGGCGACATTGTCGGCCGGGGCATGCAGGCGGCCACGCGCCAGGCGGGACACCGCTTGCGCAAGCTGCGCCAACTGGCCATAGAGCGGCCCAGCGATCACATCCACCTCGCCCTCCCAGGCGATGGCAGCGAGTTGATTGACAACCCGCAGCGTGAGGTTCTGGGTATCAGCCCCCCCAAACATGACGAGCAGGCGCGCAACGGCACTGGGTAGCCGATCCGCCCGCATGCCTTGGCTCGAGAATTCTGCGCGCAGCAATGCATAACGGGGCCCGAGCAAGCGAACGCAGTGCTGCGGCACACGGTTGTCGTACCGGGCCTGCATGTCGTCTATCAAACTTTGATCCAGCAGCAAGTCACAGTCATGCCGACGATCGGCGAGGTCGTCAATGGCCATGATGCGCGAAGCTACTGAGCGCATCGCTGTCTGCCAGCGGTGGTCAAGTGCGTAATGGTCGACCACTAGCCAGTCGGACGGTGCTCTGCCAGCAATCGCTGCTCGGCAGGCCTCCGCGTCAGCCAGCTGGCCGGCGGGAAGCCATTTGGCATGCGGAGGGCCATCGTCATCGGCAGGTCCTGCACGCTCGGGCAATGCAAGCAGTTGATGCCCCGCTGCGACAATGCGCTGAGCCAGCGTGCCCAATCCCTCCGCACGGCATAGAAATGTGCATTCCGCCCCACCCGCACTCAGCGCCTCGGCCAAAGCCAGGCAGCGCATCAGGTGTCCCGTGCCGATGGTGGCATTGGCGTCGCTGCGGAAGAGGAAGCGCATGGTCGCTCAGCGGACCTTGAACAAGGGTTCGAGCGGCTTGCACCGCAGCAGCTCATTGATTCGGCCTTCATGCGCTGCAGCGCCCAGAAGCGGCAGCACTTCGTCATAGACGGCGAGCAGCCGAGCGATGTCGGCATCACCATGCGCATAGCTGAGATTGTGGGTACCAAGACTGAGAATGCCACGCGCAAAGAATTCCTGCAGCAGCAGCGTCTTCAGTTCCCACTGGGTGGCCCGTGGGGTATCCTTGAGAATCAGGAATGACCATGTGGGATGTCCGGCGGTGGAGACAAAATCGCCGACGCCATGCGCAGCGATACGCTGGCGCAGCCCCTCCAGCAATTTCGTACCCTGTCGTGCCAGCTGCGCACACACATCCTCGCGCCGCAACTTGTCGAGCGTAGCCGCCGAAGCTGCGAGTGAAAGTGTTTCGCCACCGAAAGTGAAGGAAAAGAAGATTTCCTCCATCTGCTTCATGAACTCTCGGCGGCCCGCCACCGCAGAAACCGGATAACCGTTGGCCAACCCTTTGCCGAAGGTGGCTAGATCGGGGATGACACCGAAATGTTCCTGCGCACCGCCATTAGCATAACGGAAACCGGTAATCGTTTCGTCAAACACCAGCAGCGCTCCGTGCTGACGGGTCAACCGTGCGACGGCATTGAGAAAATCCTGTTGGGGCTCGGCGACATTCATCGGTTCGAGAATGACTGCGGCAAATTCGCCGGGATGCTGAAGCAGCAACTTCTCGAGGGAGTCCGCGTCGTTGTAGGCAAAACTATGGGTCAGGCTGCGCGTTGCCTGTGGCACGCCGCGATGACGCGCCGTCGATCCGATGTACCAGTCCTGCCAGCCATGGTAACCACACACAGCGACCCGCTCGCGACCGGTATGTGCACGCGCGACACGGATGGCCCCCGAGGTGGCGTCGGAGCCGTTCTTGCCGAAGCGAACCATCTCGGCACACGGCACCATGGCAACGATACGCTCCGCCACTTCCATTTCGAGTGGATGAGGCAGTGAGAAGATGACGCCATCGTCCAGCTGGGCACGCACCGCTGCAGTGACATCTGGATCGTTGTAGCCAAGCGTGACCGAAGCGAGCGAGTTGATGAAGTCGAGGTATTCGTTGCCATCCACATCCCAGACGCGGCTTCCCTCACCTCGCGCAATGAAGTAGGGCGAGACCCCATAGGGATACTGGGTCAGGCTTTTCGAGAATGTCTGCGAGCCCAGCGGAATGACCTTCAGCGCACGCTCGAGCAAGGTTTCGGATTTTTGGTAGCGGTCGGACATGTTCGCCTCAGTTCTGGTTCGAATGGGGGGAGTCGGCAGCGAGGGATTTTGCGTACCCTTGATTGCGCAGGAAGTTGCCATTGATCTGCGCCAGCTCTGACCGGCGTTCCAGCAGCGCAAGCACGTCATCGGTCGTGAAGGCAGGATTCTGCGGGTAGAGTGCCTGATAGACCTCCGTGACGAAGGCCAGATCCGCCGGCTCGTCCACCGTCCACCGCAGCATGGACAGATCACGCTCGCCTTTGACGTGCCCCACGCGAAACCACTCCGGATGCTTGTGGATATAGGGCGTGACGTGTTCGCGCTCGGAGGGCAATCGCGCTTCCGCGCAAGCGCGCTGGAGCACTTCGGAACGCATGACCTCAACGTCGAGGCCATCCGGCCACGTGGGCTGCACGGCGTTGGTGGTGTAATCTGCGCCACTGGCCATGTGATGACGAACGACCCGATCGATGACCGTCGGATCAGCCAGCGGACAATCTCCAGTCAGGCGCACCACATGCCTGGCAGGCCCGAATGCACCATAGGCACCAAAAAACCGCGCCAGCACATCGTCGAGGCTGCCGCGATGACAGGCCACGCCCAGACCTGCACAAAGTTCTGCGAGTGGGTCGTCTGTGGCATGGTCACTGGTGGCGATGACCAGCCTGTCTATCGTTTCCGCACGGCGCAGACGTTCGATCTGGCGAGCCAGCATCGCCTGGCCCAGGATTGGGGCCAGCACCTTGCTCGGCAACCGGGAGGACGATACGCGCGCCTGCAGGATGGCTAGTACGTTCATGCGTACCTCCATTGCGAAGGGTCCAGGAGTTGGGTATCGGAAAAGGCACAGGCAGCTGCACCTGCAGCATCGAGGACCGGCAGCGGCGGAGTCAATGCTGCTGCCAGCTCATCAAAGTGTCTTGGCGAATCCACACCACACACCACTGCAGTAACCTGAGGCAGACTTGCCACAAAGCGCAAGGCAGCCTGCAACGGGCTGATGCCGATGACAGCTGCGCGGCGGGCGATCTCGGCAAGATGCGGGCGCAAACCTTCCAGATGAGAAGGCAACCGATCTGGCTGCATCAGCAATGCGCCTTGCAGGAAGACCGAGCGGGCATGAATTTCCACCCCGCGCTCATGAAGGCGATCCATCTGACCGCCTTGCAGCAGCCGCTGGTCCAGCAATGACAGTGGTAGCTGAATCAGCTCCAGCGGGTAACGCGCCAGCAAGGCGTCGATCTGCGCGCCGCTATAGACAGAGGCACCGATGCTGCGGACTCGTCCCTCATCACGCAACGCCACCATGGCCAACCAGAGGGATCCTCCCATCGGACTCAGCAAGTCGTTTGCATCATGGATCAGCAGGCCATGTACCCGCTGAACGCCAAGCCGGGAGCTTGACGCATCGAATGCCGCATGGAGCGCCATCACCGCATCCGCGGCATCCATTCCGGAGAACTTTGGCGTCTTTGTGACGATCTGAAATTGGTGATCTGCCGCCAGGCATCGCCCGAGCACGGACTCCGAATCACCATAGAGGCAAGCCGTGTCGAGCACCTTGACACCCACATCGGCTGCATGACGCAGAATTGCAGTCACATCTGTTTCGCCAGGCTGGCCAGTGGTATTGGCAACGCCGTAACGCAAGCCAAACTGGACCGTGCCTAACGCGAGCTTCATGCCAGCAGCTGCCGTAGCGTGTCGGCGACGCAATCCTGATCGTACTCGCTCATGCTCGAATACAGTGGCAGACTGATCGCTTCGTGGTGATAGCGTTCGGCCTCGGGGCAATGCCCAGGCGCAAAGCCCAATGCCCGATAGTAGGGCTGCAGATGCACGGGGATGTAATGCAGATTCACCCCGATTCCCGCCGCACGCATGGCATCGAAAATTTCCCGGTGACTGCGGGAAATCTTGTCGAGACACAACCGGACCACGTAAAGATGCCAACTCGACTGCGCTGTCGGTGCCAACTGCGGCAGTTGCAGGGGAAGCCCTGCCAGCAAATCGTCATAACGTGCCGCCAGCGCCCTGCGTCGCTCCACAAACGCGCTGAGCCGCGACATCTGGCTGGAACCCAGCGCCGCTTGGATGTCAGTCATGCGGTAGTTGTAGCCGAGTTCGATCTGCTCGTAGTGCCAGGGCCCTGGGTCCTGTGCCGACATTAGGCCGGCGTCACGCGTGATGCCGTGGCTGCGAAGTCGCATCAAGCGTGCCGCGAGATCGGCTCTGTTGGTGACAATGACGCCACCTTCGCCGGTGGTGACAATCTTCACAGGGTGGAAGCTGAACACCGCGCAATCGGAATAACGGCAGTCACCTACCGGTCCATCGTCGTAGCGAGCGCCAATCGCATGGGAAGCATCCTCGATGACTGCCACCCCGTACTTGCGGGCCAGCCGCCCAATGGCTTTCATGTCGCAGCTTCGACCAGAAAAGTGTACTGGCACCAGCACCTTGGGAAGCCGACCGTGCTCAGCGGCGACCGCAAGCTTCTGCTCCAGCAGCAAAGGCGACATGTTCCAGGTGACGGGATCGATATCGACAAAATCGACATCCGCACCGCAATATCGTGCACAGTTGGCAGATGCCACGAACGTATTGGGACTTGTCCAGGCCGCATCGCCCGGGCCCAGGTCAAGCGCCAGGCAGGCAATATGCAGTGCCGCAGTGGCATTGGAAACCGCGACGGCGTAGCGCGCCCCACATTGCTCCGCGACCTTGCGCTCAAAGCGTTCGATGGCTGGCCCCTGCGTCAGGAAATCGGAACGCAGAACTGCACAGACGGCAGCGATATCTTCTTCACTGATGTCCTGGCGACCGTAAGGGATCATGCTCAGACCGCCCCGATCTTCTGCTGATTGGCAGCGATCCACGCCTGCAATTCGGCGATGCTCATCCACTCCGCGTTGTTGTTGCTGGAGTAGTCGAAGCCTTCCGGTACACGTTTTCCATCCTTGATGCGTTCTGCACTGGAATCCCAATTGTGGATGGCCGGCAGGATCTTGAAGTGCTCCGGATACTCGTAGGTGTAGAAGGAGTCCTCGGGACTGATCATTTGCTCATGGAGCTTTTCGCCGGGGCGAATACCAACTATTTCAATCTTTGCCTCCGGCGCCACCGCAGATGCCAGATCCAGCACCTTCATCGACGGGATCTTCTTCACATAGATCTCGCCGCCCACCATGTCGTTAAAGGCATACCAGACCAGCTCGACTCCCTGCTCAAGGGAAATCATGAATCGGGTCATGCGCTCATCCGTGACCGGCAGCACGCCTTGTTCACGGATCGAAAGAAAGAATGGAATCACCGAGCCCCGCGATCCCATCACGTTTCCGTAGCGCACCACGGCAAACCGGGTATCGTGACCGCCGGCATAGGAATTTCCCGCCACGAACAGCTTGTCGGATGCGAGCTTTGTCGCACCATAGAGATTGACCGGGCTGCTGGCCTTGTCCGTAGACAGAGCGACGACACGCTTGACACCCTTGTCAATGCAGGCGTCGATCAGGTTCATCGCACCATTGATGTTGGTCTTCACGCACTCGAAAGGGTTGTACTCGGCGGTCGGCACAATCTTGGTGGCGGCTGCATGGACCACATAATCAACCTCGTCCAGCGCCCGGTAAAGACGATCACGGTCGCGCACATCGCCGATGAAGAAACGAACCCGCGGATCGTCCTTGAACTTCTTGGCCATCTCCCATTGCTTCATTTCGTCGCGTGAATAGATCACCAGGCGCTTGGGATTGAAGCGGGCCAGCGTCATGGACGCAAAGGCATGTCCAAAGGACCCTGTCCCACCTGTAACTACGATTGATTTTCCAGTGAACATGGTCCCACTTGATATGAATGATTGAAAATCGGCTACCAGCGCCTTACAGGCGCCACAGCCTGAAACCGGCAGCAACGACACTTTGCTCTGGATATGCCGACTTGACATCGACGAAGACGCCACCGGGTCTGACGCGTGCAAGCAGGGCGTCACGCGGCATTTCAAGATACTGACGGTGCGCCACGGCAGCGACCAGTGCCTCCGCCTGCGGCAACTGCTCCCAAGGCGTCAGTTCGATGCCATATTCGTGCCTGGCTTCCGCGAATTCGGCAATGGGGTCGTGCACCAGGACTTCGCATCCGTAGTCCAGCAATTCCCGCACCAGATCCGCCACCTTGGAATTGCGGATGTCCGGGCAGTTTTCCTTGAAAGTAAGCCCCAGCACGATGACCTTGGCCCCTTTGATGAGACTGCCAGCTTCGATCATCTGCTTGATCGTCTGCTGGGCGACATACGCAGCCATGCCGTCATTGATGCGCCGCCCGGCAAGTATCACCTGTGGATGGTAGCCAAGCATCTCTGCCTTGTGGGTAAGGTAGTAGGGGTCGACGCCGATACAGTGCCCACCAACGAGACCGGGGCGGAATGGCAGGAAATTCCATTTAGTGCCGGCAGCCAGGAGAACCTCAAGGGTATCGATGCCGATCTTGTCGAAAATAATGGCCAACTCGTTCATCAATGCAATGTTGATATCACGCTGCGTGTTCTCGATGACCTTGGCGGCCTCGGCCACTTTGATGGAGCTTGCTCTGTGTATTCCGGCGGTGATGACAGACTCGTAAAGATCGCCCACAATTTTCAGGGTCGCCTCGTCATCGCCAGAGACCACCTTCACGATCTTGGTAATTGTGCGTTCTTTGTCGCCGGGGTTGACACGTTCTGGGCTGTAACCTACGTGGAAGTCCCACCTCCACTTCATTCCTGAATGCCGTTCCAGCAGCGGAATGCATACTTCTTCTGTAGCGCCCGGGTAGACCGTAGATTCATACACCACCACGGCTCCCTTTTTCATGTGTTGGCCTACCGTTGTGGATGAGCCGACCAAGGGAGAAAAGTCCGGTAAGTGCGCCTCATCTACTGGAGTCGGCACCGCCACAACAATGATGTCGGCCTCAGAAATCACTGCCGGATCAGTCGATACCTGCAGCTTAGTTGCTGCTTTCAGACTCTCGGTGCTCACCTCGCCTGTCGGGTCGCAATGGTTTCTATAGCTGGCGATTTTGAGCTCGGACAGGTCGTAGCCCAGAGTTCGATATTTTTTGCCGAATTCAACTGCAAGAGGCAACCCAACGTAACCCAGCCCAACGACGGCAACAACTGTGTTCTCAGTAATTGTCATGATTCTCAAACCTTAAAGTAATCGCGATACCAGGCGACGAATCGGGAAATACCGTCTTCCACGCTTGTCGCAGGTTTGTAGTGGAACTGCTCGACCAGATCTTCGACGTCGGCGTAAGTGTCGGGCACATCACCGGCCTGCAAGGGCAAAAGCTCCATTTCCGCCTTTTTACCCAGCGCTTTTTCAAGGGCGCCAATGTAGTCCATGAGTTCCACGGGACTGTTGTTGCCAATGTTGTAGACACGCCAAGGGGCGCTGCTGGTACCGGGATCAGGCTGGGCGCCGTTCCATTCGAGATTGGGTGGGGCAGGACGATCCAGGATGCGAATGACACCTTCAACAATGTCGTCGATGTAGGTGAAATCCCGACGATGTTTGCCGTAGTTGAAGACCTGGATGGGTTCGCCAGCCAGGATGGCCTTGGTGAACTTGAACAAGGCCATGTCGGGCCGACCCCAAGGCCCATAGACAGTGAAGAAGCGCAGACCGGTGGTCGGCAGACTATAAAGATGGCTGTAGGTATGCGCCATCAACTCGTTGCTTTTCTTGCTGGCAGCGTAAAGGCTGAGCGGGTGGTCAACATTTTGGTGGACCGAGAAAGGCATGGCCGTGTTCGCACCATAAACGCTGGAACTGCTGGCATAGACCAGGTGCTCCACGCTATTGTGTCTGCAGCCTTCGAGGATGTGGGCGAAGCCGACGATGTTGCTATCAATGTAGGCGAGTGGGTTTTCGATGGAGTAACGTACGCCAGCTTGTGCTGCCAGATTGACCACCCTCTGGGGTTTATATTTTTCAAAACAATCGTAGATGGCCTTTCGATCCGCAAGATCGATTCTTAGATGAGTGTATTCAAGATGGTTAGCAAAGCGCTCTAGTCGAGCCTCTTTAATAGCCGGGTCGTAATAGTCGTTATGGTTGTCAATGCCAATGACGGTATCACCACGTGCAAGAAGACGTAAAACGAGTGTAGAGCCAATAAATCCAGCTGCCCCGGTAACCAGTACTTTCATCGCTTATCCAATCTTTGCTTCTGCAAATTCATTGCTCAATCACTGCAAAACAAATCCCGCGTGTACACCTTGTGCAGCACGTCGGCCAGATCGGGGTGCTGGCGGTTGGCCAGAATCACGTCAGCCTGTGCCTTGAACGAAGCCAGGTCACGCACCACCGGGGAATTGAAAAAATCGTCGCCAGGCAGGGCTGGCTCGTAGACCACCACCGCTACCCCTTTGGCCTTGATCCGCTTCATGATGCCCTGAATGGCGCTGGCGCGAAAGTTGTCGCTGCCCTGCTTCATGACCAGCCGGTAGATGCCGACGGTGCGGGGCTTGCGCGCCAGCACCTCTTGGGCAATGAAGTCTTTGCGGGTGGTGTTGGCCTCGACGATGGCGTGAATGAGGTTTTGCGGCACGTCGCGGTAATTGGCCAGCAGTTGTTTGGAGTCTTTGGGCAGGCAGTAGCCGCCGTAGCCAAAGCTGGGGTTGTTGTAGTGCGCGCCGATGCGGGGGTCGAGGCACACGCCATCGATGATCTGGCGCGTGTCAAGCCCGTGGGTGGCGGCGTAGGTGTCGAGCTCGTTGAAGTAGGCCACGCGCATGGCGAGATAGGTGTTGGCGAAGAGCTTGATCGCCTCGGCCTCGGTGCTGCCGGTGAACAGCACGGGGATGTCCTTTTTGATCGCGCCTTCCTGCAGCAGCCGGGCGAAGGTCTCGGCACGCTCTGACTTTTCACCGACGATGATGCGCGAGGGGTGGAGGTTGTCGTACAGGGCGCGGCCCTCACGCAGGAACTCGGGCGAGAAGATGAGGCTGTCGCAACCGAGGTCGGCCTTAAGTTTGGCGGTGTAGCCGACCGGCACGGTGGACTTGATGACCATCACCGCCTTCGGGTTGATGGCCAGCACGTCGCGCACCACGGCCTCGACGGACTTGGTATTGAAGGTGGTGGTCTCTGGGTCGTAGTCAGTTGGGGTGGCGATGATGACGAACTCGGCGCCGTCAAAGGCCTCGCGCTTGTCCAGCGTGGCGCACAGATTCAGGGGCTTGTGCTGGAGGTAGTCCTCGATCTCGGCGTCGACGATGGGCGAGGCCTTGCGATTGAGCATCGCCACCTTCTCGGGGACGATGTCGAGCGCGACCACCTCATGGTGCTGAGCCAGCAAAACGGCATTAGACAGGCCAACGTAGCCGGTACCAGCGATGGCAATCTTCATGAGGGGAGATGCTCCCGGAGAATGCACACGCGCAACATGACAGCAATCTCCACTCGGAAAACGGACATTTGATTCAATTGGGAAATGGTGATCGATGCGCTTTAGGCACACTACCGCCATGCTGTTTCACGATCAGCAAGCGCGATTAGCGAGGTCTAACAGTGGGAATCCGAGGCTTTTTATAATCAGCAGAGTGCTGCAAGATTGCTACGGACAACTTCATTTTGCCACACCGTCATGACTTTGAGAAAGGTTTATTGCCAAACAGGCAATAACGAGGCAAGTTCGTCACCTCGCCTTGCGCAAACTGGCCGGCGCGACACGCACCGCGACGGGCTTGCTCAGAATCTCGATCAGTACCATAACCCGACGCTCGCCGTCGGCCATTTGGTAGATACCTTCGATACCGGCAAAGGGTGCCTCGGTCAGGTGCACGCACTCCCCCGGCTTGAACAGCCGCTCCGGTTCTGTCTGAACCGATGCTTCCTGTGTTCGCAGCAGTTCGATTAGAACATCATCCACCCGCGCCGGTTCGATCCCGAAGCTGACCAGACGGCTGACGCCCTTGGTCGAACGGATCGGCGCCCAACTCTTGGCCGAATCCCCTTGTCCCAAGCGGATGAACAGGTAACGCGGAAACAGGGGCTCATCCGCAACAGTTAGCAACCCTTGGCGGAGTTTCTCAGCAGGAATCGTCGGGAGGTAGCACTCATAACCCTGTCGGTGGAGGTTGTCCAGGGCGCACTTTTCCTGTCTGGGCTTGGTATGAACGAGATACCAGTGCATCGCCACCTCCGAAGGTTATCTTTATTGTCAGCATTTTACCCTTCGGGTTTGCAGCGCGGCAATGACATTCCCATCGGTTATTTCATCGGGGTTTTCTATTCGGTGGCGGCGTTGTCTTCTGGCGCTGGAGTTTCGTTGTCATTTTCAGAATCGGGAGAAATACTTTCAGCAGCGGGTTGATCGTTGCTGTCCGGTTCCTCTTCAAATTCGCCATCGGCCTCCAGTTGCTGCTGCACCGCCTCTTCCATGCTGACCGTGTTCACCACCAACTCGAAATGCTCGAGGATTTCAGGTTCGTGCCGGGTGATGTAGCTTTTGACGGCATCGTTGCCGAGTAGCTTAGTCAAGTAGCCCTTGGCGACCACCAAGTTGAGCAGGTCGGAGCCGTAATTCTCTTCGGCATCCTTGTACTGGGTCTGGACCTGGCTCATTTCCTTTTCGAGTTTGACGATCTGCTCAATGGGGGCCAGTTGCTTGTCACGCTCTGTCGGCTTGAGGTCGGTGCGCTGCTCCGGCGGCGTGGCCTTGAGCAAGGCATCGGCATGCGCCACGGTGATGGTGTTGCTCGCTACCATCAATTCCACCGCCTCGACCTGCCGCGCAGCCTTCATGTTGCGCAGCACCCGGGTCACATCGGGCGTGAATTGCTTGTCCTGCAACCGGGCGATCGCATCCGGGCAAATGCCTTCGAGCAGGTTGATGCGCCTATTGATGGAACTCAGGTTCACGCCAAAGGCTCGGGCCAAGCGCTCCTTGCTGACCCCGCGATCTATGGCGCGACGGATCATGTAATGCTCCTGGATGGTGGAGAGTCGGTTGATACGGTGGTTGTAGGTGTAGGTTTCGTCGTCCTTGGCCAGTAGGCAGGGGGCTTCGTGCACACCCAGGTCCTTCAAGGCAAGGACGCGCAAATGGCCATCGAGCAGGATGAATTCCGCCTTGGCCGGATCGTGCTGGATCACCGACAAGGGTTCGATCAGACCGATTTCATGGATGGACGAGACGACCTGCTTGTATTTGCGGGTGCTCATGACTCCGTCCGGGATGCGTTTGCTGGGCATCAGCGTGTCGAGCGGGATCTGGTAAGTCTCCAGATCGAAGCCGAGCAAGGTGTTGAGCGGGGCCTTCGGCAGGTCGGGACCGTCTTCCACGTCCGACTGGTTAATGCCGGGGTACATCGGCGTGATCTTGGGTTGTGCATTCATGGCGGGATTCATGCGATGGCTCCATTCAGGTTGTCGATGCGCTCGGCCAGGTATTTGGGCAACGTGTCCAGCCCCTCGGCGCGCAGCAGGTTCACGAAATGCTCGTCGGCGAACAGCTTTTTCAGGCCCTGGACGACCAGCAGCAGGCGCTGGTGCGCGTGCTCGGCCTTGAGGACCATCTTGCGTTGCCGCTCGACTTCGCGCTGATAGGTGCGCACCAGGCTGTAGCTAGAGGTGGGCGGTTTGATCTGGCCGGGGTTGGGGGAACCGGGGCCATGTTCTTGGCGCTTCTCCACCAGGCGCTTCGTCTCGATGATCTGGCGCCGGTTGAGCTGGCCGTTTTCATAGGCTTCCTGGAGCATTCCGCCCAGGCTTTCGTCGTCGTCCTTGGCGCGGGCGATTTCAAGCGCGGTGGTGAGCGGGATGGCGCCGCGCTGTACGCCCTCGATCAGACGCTCCTCCCCCTGGTCGAGCAGGAAGACGATGTCCTTCACGTATTTTGGTGAGAGACCTGTTTTTTGGATGATGGTGTCGGCGTCGTAGCCGCGCTTACGCAGGATTTCGATGTCAGCCAGGATTTCCAGTGGTCGGTGGCCACGCCGGGCGATGTTCTCCGCCAGGCTCATGATGAAGGCGTCTTCATCGCTGACATCGACCACCAAGGCTGGGATGTGCGTTTCGCCCAGGATGCGGAAGGCGTTGAGTCGTCCTTCGCCGCAGACCAGCAGGTACTTCGGATTTCCATCATCACCCGGGCGTTCGGTGACGGTGATGGGTTTCTTCAAGCCGATCGATTTGATGTTCTCAACGATCTCCTCGAAGATTTTCATATTGCGTTCGCGGGAATTGAGGATTTCCACTCTCGCGATAGGGATCAGGGTGACGGTTTCAGGGGTGCCGGTCAGCATGGATGCCTCCTGTCGGTTTGTGGATCAGGGTGGTGAGGTGTCATGTCAGGTTTTCCTTTCTGGGTGGGTGGTTTTGGTACTCTGATCAAATACGTCGCTGCAGACGTTCCCGCTCGGACATGCCGTAGAAGAAGTTCAGGTCGTCAAAGCGGAAGCATTCGATCTCGGCACTATTTCTGGCGGTGACCTGCAATTCCTGGTTGGGCAGGTCGAGGCGCGGTAGCAGGTAGTAGTCCAGCTCGGCGGCATTGCCGGGATCGAGGCGCACCGCCACCGTGATGTCCGGGTGGTAGCGACTGGGGTCAAAGCGGATGCGCCAGCGCTGCAGGCCATTGGGCAGTTGCTGGCAACGCGCGAGCACCAGGCTGATGACCAGTTCCTGGTTCAGGTGCAATAGGTCGGTTTGCGGGTCCCGCCAAATCTCGCCGCCCAGCTCGGCAATGGTGTGCTGGGTGCGCTCGACGATTTCCGGGTGTAGTTGGCGCAGCCGACGGTTGATTTCGAGGAATTCCAGATCTCGCCCGGGACGGAAACCCACCAGTTCATATGCTTTGCTCAAGCTGCCGAAACGCTGGATGTAAGTAGCAGCACTGGGCAGCGCGGGCGCCTCGTTGATGATCAGGCCCGACAGCGTGCCGCGTTCCTGGTAGAGCAATCGTAAGTGCTCAAGCAGTTCTTCATCAGAGAACCGGCGGCTGCGCTCGGTCAGGATTTCCTGTGCGGCCATGAAGGTATCGAGTGGCACGATGCCTTCGAACGCGCCCTGCTTTCGGATCCACATCTGCGGTGGGTTGTCGACGTGCTTTTTCTTGAGCTTGAAGGAATGGCGGTTGTAGACGTTGTTGCCGATGTACTTCTCGTTCGTCAGCACCTGTCGCACCGTGCTGTAGGTCCAGGGGCAATCACGATCGGTGTGGATGGGGATGTCGTTGAGGCGCTGGGCGATTTCAGAAAGCGGTAAATCATCATCGACCAGCCAGCGGTAGATCTGGTGGACCGTGGCCACTTCCTGCGCCGGGCCCGGCACCAGGATCACCCGGTCGGTTTGCAGGCTTTTGTGCTCGCCGGGTTTCAAGGTCGCCTTGATGGCGCCGCTCTGGTCGATCAGCACCCGGCGCAGGCCAAACCCGGCCGGGCCGCCCTGGCGAAAGCCGAGTTCGATCAGGCGGCATTGGCCGGCGAAGACCTTGGCCGAGAGTTCGCGGCTGTACTCGCCCGCCATGGCGCGCTTGACGCCTTTGACTATTGTTGAAACGGGAGAGCCATCGTTTTCGAACTGTTCGGCGACGTAGGCGACGCTGATGCCCTTGCGTTTGCAGATGTACTCGTAATAGGCCGACTCGTCCGCGTCCTGAAACCGGCCCCAGCGACTGACGTCATAGACCAGTATCAGCTTGAAATCGGTGTTGCCAGATTCGACATCGGCGATCAGTTTTTGCAGGGAAGCGCGCCCACCAATAGACAGGCCGCTTTTGCCATCGTCAGCATAGGTGCGCACGATCTCAATCCCGCGCTTGTCAGCGTATTCGCGGATCTTGTCGGCTTGGTTGAGGGTGGAGTACTGCTGGTGTTCGGTGGACATCCGCACGTATTGCGCTGCGCGGAAGGTTTGATTTTCAGTCAAGGTCATGATCTCTCGGAGCTCTTTGGTTTCGGTCATGTTTGCTTCGAAGGCCAAGAGCTATCAAGTCCATTTCGACCCTGTTGTGGACATAAAGCGACCAATCTCATGCCCGGTCAGCCCACCTTGCGCAGACTGGCCGCATTGATCTTCATGGCCACCGGCTTGCTGAGCAGATCCAGCAGCACCATGGCCCGGCCTTCGGCGTCGTTCATCTGGTAGATGGCTTGCAGACCAGCGAATGCGCCATCCGCGATGACCACGCTGTCGCCTGATGCAAAAAGCGATTTGGGCTGCTCGTTCTGCCAAGCCTCTCGCTCTCGCAACATGCCAATCAGGGCCTCGTCGACCCTGGCCGCTTTGCTGCCGAAGCAGACCAATTCACTCACCCCGATCGTTGAGCGGATCGGGCTCCAGCTCTGCCCTTGCCCGGTGGTGTCAAGGCGCACAAATAGGTAGCGCGCGAACATGGGCTCTTGCACGATGGCTTGTTTGCGCCGGACGATTTTTTCTGCCGCGAACATCGGCAAGTAGGTTTCATAGCCCTGGCGAGTCAGGTTGGTCAGCGCCACCGCCTCCTGACGCGGTTTGCTGCGAACCAAGAACCAATCCATGGTCCGACTGGCCGTGGACACAGGCGGCGACGGCGGCTCAGCCGCAAGCACCAACGTGGGTTTGGAGTCTGGTTTTGCTGGCTCTGGTTGGGGCGATGGTTTGGACAGCTGCGCCGACGGCTTTTCGGGTGTTTCCTGCGCAGGTGGCAGTGGCGCACGCAGAAGCTGCGCCATGGCGCGAATCAATGGCAGAGGCCGCTCCGTGGCCAGCGTCTTCTCCACCAGCAGCTGCATTTCGCTGCGCTCGTAGGATTGGATGTCTTCGAGCTGGTAGCCGATTTGCAGACCAGTCTGCGAGATAGACAGGCGCTCATCGGCATCGCGCAATTTATACAGTGCCTGCACCGGCAGGCCCATGCGGTCGGCGGCTTGTTGACTGCTCAGGATCCTGGGCGTTTTGGCTGGGTCTATGGTTTGCATGCCAGCATGAACGCTCTGTTTCGAACAGAAGCCAAGTCAATTCTGGGCTGAAACGACAAAAGACCCCGTCTTCATCGCGCCCATGGGACATGGGAACGAGAAGACGGGGTCTAAGGTATCAATGACAGGTTTATGGCGCAGATGTACCGTCAGCCGCTGACTGCCTGGCATGCCATTGCTGCAGCTCCAGAACCATCAGGGTGGTCTCTGCAGCGTCTCGGGCTAATTGCTCACAGGTGATGCCGGTCGCAAGGCCTGTGGAATTAGATAGAGCGTCGGTGGGGGCTGCCGCAACTCCTGTGGCAGTGGCGGAAACGGCGGGCATGGTGACTGAATCATGGCTGGGCTGGATGCGCAGCCCGGCATCACCGCCACGCAAAGCTGGCCGCAGACCAGCCAGCAAGCCCTTTTTTGTCTGAAATTCATTCGATATCTCCTGATTGATGGTTTTTTGTGCGTGAACGGTGTCGGCAACGTGTTGCTCTTGCTTAGCCTGAATCAATGCAACCTGCTGCTTTTCGGCATCCCAAGCGCGCTGGACACGGGTTTGTCCGATCTGGATGCCAAAAATCAGCGCCATGAGCAGTACAAGCCCGCCCAAGATGGAGCTCCAGTGACTCAACAGGAATCGCGTGATCCAGGTCATGACGCACCTCTGTCCAGAGCTTGTAGCTTGTGCTGGTTCATGAGGCTGATCACCTTGTCGGCATAGCCTGGATCAGTGGCATACCCTGCCTTGGCCAGTGCCTGTGCAAATGCCTCTGCCTTGAGACATTGGAAGCACGGCTGATAGCGTGGGTTTTGCTTGAGGAAGGCAGCGTGGTCATCAATGCTTTCTTGCCAGCTGGCGTACTTGCGCCACTTGGCAGGCACCACGACCCACTGACCACGGATGAATTCCTTGGTCTGCAGGATCAAGGTCTCTCCCCGCCAGCGGCTGTCGGCCTTGATGCCAAAGAGGTTCTTGCACACCTTGGCCAGACCCGACTCACCCCAGCCGGACTCCAGAGCCGCCTGAGCGATCGTGATGCTGGCAAACACACCCGTGCGTTTGGCGGTGGCTTGCGCAGAAGACCCGATCAGTGCGATAAATTCAATCGGCTTCATAGCAGCTCCTTCACATCCTTGGCCACCGCATCCAGCGAGTCATCCCGGCGCTTGTCGATGAAAGCAAAGGTCCAGCGCACCATCGCCCATCCCGGCAGACCACAGGCAAAGATCAATCCACCCATGGCACACAGTCCCGTGGTTGAAAACGCCCAGTGATGCAGATCGAAGTGTTCGACGGTGAATGCACCGCCGCCGATGCTTGACACCACCGTGCTGATCAAGCCGACGGCCCACTCCCGCTTATTCCGAGGTGGGGTCATCAGCATCACCACCACGGCGGCCAAAGTGGCCCCGCTTGCAACAGCAGCTGCTGTCCCTCCCAAGGCCTTGTAGGCCACCGCTGCTCCGGCAACCCCACTACTTGTCGGTTCTGGCATTCATTTCTCCAAAAAGAAACCCGCCGGGATTACTCCTCGGCGGGTGGTTACAAAAAATCAGGTTCAGATCAGGATTGATCGGCGGTATGCACCAACGCGTTTTCGGCCACACAGGTGATTTCCACTTGCTCACCGCGTGGTCGCACCGCGATCACCCGGGCCAGCAGGCTCCATTGCTCGGCAATGCCAAAGGCGAAATGGGTGCGCTCAGATGACAGGCCGGTTTCGAGGAGGATGTCGGGCAACTCCGGGAAGACCACCTGCTGCGCATCGCTGCCCGGCGTCACCGCGTACGGGCCGCTAACACCGCCGTCACGACGGCGCAATGCCATCAAGTGGGGCTGGTCATCCACGAACGCGACCGGTTCGGACAGCGTGGCGGCTTGGGTGTCGGCATCCCAAGCGACGATCTCGCCGCCCGTACCCCAACTGGGCATGTCGTGGGCAATGGCAATGAGATCACCATAGGTAGGTATCAAGCCTTCGAGTTCGGTACGCAAGGTGATGATGCGCCGCCGATAGCGGTTGGCCGCCGCAAGATACAGGCCCTCGCGCACCGCATGGGCTTCGGTGGTGCAGCCAAAGAGACGCAGCTTGGCCGGATTGGTGCTGCTGGAACCCGCCAGGCTCACGGTCACCTCATCCGGCTTCCAGGTGCGGCTGCTGAAGAACTCCACCGTCACGGCGTCCGCCGTCTCTTCGCCCGGCATCACGTACTGGATCTTGAGACTGTTCTTGACGATGTTGCGGGGGCTGAAGAGCGCCACCGGAAGCAGTCGTGCCTCATCGCGTACCAGGCGCACGATGCCGCCTTGCAGAAAGGGCACCGCCCGGCCACAACGGGCCACCCGGGTCAGGGCTTCCCAGACCGTGACCTGCTGGTCAAAGACGCCGTCGAACAGATCGTCCCGACCGTTCCAAACCTGATCGAGCTGAGCCAAAGCCGCCAGATCGATGCGCACATCGGACAACTTGGCGCCGTAGCTCGCGCGCAGGATGTCGGCAAAGGCCCAGGCGATCGAGCGCGTGGGCACGGCCGCAGACCAGCCAGAGTCTGGCGACCAGACGGGCAGCTTGCGCGTGACAATGCAGTTGATCAGCCGACTGGAGCGCTGCGACAGGTTGTCGGTGGCACGCATGCGGATGGCGAGCAACGTGACGTTGCCAGGCAAAGTGACGCCACCAGCCAAATAGCCGCGGGCCTCGCCCCAACGCACCTCGTGGCCAGCGCGGGAGTTGGTGTCTTTGCTATCGAGCCGCGTGGCACGCACTTCGTAGCGCCCGGCAGCAACTGGATATTTGTAGGACAGGCGCTGCGGCGTGGTCGTAGCAGCGGTCAGATTTTCGCTGCCCAGCGCGTACCAATTGCCCAACGGATCACCCTCAGCATCAATGGTTCGTGCTTCGACCTTCCAGCTGGCACTGCGGCTGTCCAGGCCGCCGGCGTCATTGGCGTAATACAAACCACGCGGCAACAGGATGTCGATGCCGATACGGGTGACTTCACTGTCAGCCGGGTTGATGGCAAAGCCGCCGGTCCAGGCGCCGGCCAGCAGTTCCTGCCCGGCGACCTCGGGCGCAGTCACCACATCCGGGTTGAAGAGCGTGACCGAACTGCCGGGTGGCACGATCTGGTAAGTCACTTCCTCGAACGAGGACATTGGCGTGTCCTCGATGCGAATCTGCTCGATGTCGTATTCGCCCAAACCGATGCAGTGCAGTTGGTGCAGGAACTGTTCATTGCCCTGGTATTCGCCATAGGGCGTGGCGGCCAGGTCCGGATAGACCAGATGGCGGCCATAGATGACCGGAATCGGTTGGGCCAGTCGCGCATAGTTGCCCTGCCCTTGCAGGCTGTAAGTAGGCGATGGCTGCGCCAGACTCCCGCCCGAACCGGCAAAGGACGGCATGTTGGGCGTGGGCAGCGGCACCAGGGCACTGACCAAGGCGGAACCCGCCGTCATGATGACGGCCGAACCGACGGCCGTGGCCAGATTGCCGCTGAATCCCAGGCTTGCACCCAAGGGGCCGCCGTAGACGGTGGCCACCACCATTACTGCAATCATCAAGACCGTGCGCAGTGGGTTCTTGCCCCCACCACCACCTCCCCCGCCCTGCGGTAGGGTGATAAAGATCACCACGCCGTCGATGGGTGTGACCGCCCAATCGGCACGTAAAACCGGTGTGCCGTTCTTGATGCAGACCGTGGGCTGATCGAACTCCGACATACCTTGCCTGCCCAGCCATTGGCGGATGGTCTGGCTCGGGTGAGCGATCATTACTTCGCGCTGGCTGGGCTGAAACGGATTGCGCAGGATGATGACGGCGCTCTGATTAACTTCGGTCACTGCGACTCCACAAATTGGTAATAGCCCTCCACCCGCCAGCCATGTAGCAGGAGTTCAGGCAGTTTCTGGAACACGACACCAGCATCCTTGACGGCATGCAGGACGCCACCACCATCGACCGCGAGCCACACGCCGACATGCACCGGATGTCGAGACTGACGAAGCAACACGGCATCGCCCTCGATCGGACTTGCAATGGTTTTCCACCGTTGCCGCTCAGGGTGATCGCGAAAGGTGGTCATCACGATGCGCAGGTCGTTGGCGTCTACCGGAATTTCCGGTAGGTCGCGGTCAAAGTGCTCGCGCTGGATAGCAAGAAACAGCCCCCAGCAGTCGAACGCCTGCGGCCCACGCGCACCGGCGTGCCAGGGCCGACCGATGAACTCGGTCGCCCAATGGAATGAGGGGCTCATCGGGTCAGGCTAGGGAATGTCTTGGCGGTGTAGCTGATGCCGGGGAAGGCCTTGTTGCCGACGTCCAGCATGCGGGCACGCCCCGTCACCCGAAAGTTGTCAGCCTCAACTTCCGTCAACACTAAGTGAATTGGCGGATCCATCTGCGGCCCTTCCAGATCAGTCGAGAGATATGGCCGATAGGTCACCTCGATCACCGACTGCGACTCTGCCGCCGCATCCAGATGGCGCACGATCTCGCGGGAGACGTTGTCGAGCGTCACGGTGATTTCCGGCACCGGCATGGTGTCGACCGGTGGCAGATCGAGCTCAAACCCCATGGCCACGAACTGCACACGCTCGCCAGCTTGCAGCGGCGCTTGCGATTCCAACCGAGCCCACAGATCACCGGTGTCGCGCACCACGCGAATGGCGACCAGTTGGCCTGCCTCATCCACGAAGGCGGGATGGCGCAATTCGAGGGTGTGCAGGATGATTTGCTCAGAGGGTGCGCTGGCGTAGGCCTCCTTGATGGCTTCAGACAATGCGGCGTTCGGCATCAGAGGATCACCGGATAAGGTGTGCCGATCCAGTTGCCGTTGTTGTCAGTGTTGGCATAACTGCCGCCATAACCAGCCACGCACAATTGACCATCGTCGAGCAAAAATGCTGCACACTGTTCAGAACTGGTGCCATAAGTCGCGATGTCGAGCACGCTACGCAAGGCAATCGGCACCAAAGTTGGGGTGGAGCGGTTGTTCGTATCTCCAAGCCCCAAGGCTCCATTGCCGTTGTAGCCCCATGCGTAGACCGACCCGTTTTGCATCAAGGCCAGGCAGTAGTTGTAACTGCCGGTTCCACCAATACTTGCTTTGGTGACGGTATTACCAATCGGAATTTGCGCAAAGTCTGCGGCGTGATTGCCCGCCACATTACCATTGGCTGAATAATTTCCAGCCCCTGCACCCCACAAGGTACCGTCCGTTTTTCGGATAAGCACCATGGGGTAGTCATAGCTGTTGGTGTAGACATCGGCAACGCCAATAGCCACTTGAAGCGGTGAGAACTGGTTTGCAAAGTTGCCACATCCCAGATTTCCGTAGGTGGTGTTGGTACCCCAGGCATGTAAGCGCCCAGCTGTGTCGAGTGCATAAGCAGCAGTGTGGCCGCAATAGACGTTGCTAATAGTTTTGCCTGAGAGTGTTCCACCCGTGCGCTGAACTGGGATATTGGCCTGCGCAGTGGTGCCATCTCCCAACTGACCATCCCCGTTGTAGCCCCACGAATACAGCTTGCCATCGGCTTGCACCGCATAGGCGGCTGTGTAACGCTCACGACCCAGTCGGGCAGCCACGACATTACTCAACACTGGCACTTGAACGAATTGGTTACGCTGGGTCGTGTCACCGAGCCCCAATTGCCCATAACCGTTGTACCCCGTCGCGTGAAGCGTGCCGTCTGTGCACAACACCAAGACGCTGCAATAACCTTCAACGCCACCCGCCACGATGACGTCAGAAACAGCCTTGCCATAAATCGAGCTGGTCGTAACAAGACTTGCATTCACCGGGGCACGCCGGTCTGTCGTGTCATTCAGGCCCAACTGCCCATAACCGTTGTAGCCCCAAGACCACAATTGCCCATTAACGTCCACGCAGTACGTCGAATAGTTGTAGTCGACATAGATTTTTGCAGCCCCTGGAAAATTGGGCGGAAACGCTGCGCGAACCGGATATGGCCGAGCAAACGTAGTGCCATCGCCCAGGCAATAATTGTCGTTATTGCCCCACATGCGTACTGAGTTATCCGTCATGATGGCGCCGAACTTTCGGTAAGGGCGATTGTTCAACTTGCTGCTGGCGTTTTCCAACAAGCGCTTGGCTTTGGTGCCAGAGCGAACGTCTGGCTTCCCCCATGCGGGCAGACCATTGCTTCCGACCGTCAGCACCTGACCGGCCATGCCGGGTGCCAAGGCAGCCAGTGCAGCGCCGTTGTTGTAAATCAGCTCTCCTGCTGAGTTGGAAATACCGGCCGTACCTTGTGCAAAAAGTTGCCACTTGAGTGCGTTACCAAGAGGTGACACACCCACGGTGTTATCGACCAGGCAAACGTAGCTATCGCCATTGAACGTCGCCACATCTTGCCGGTAATACGTCATCGCGTTGTCGTAGCTGCCCTTGTAGCTGAACGCGATTTTTCCAAGGCTGACTGTGCCCATTGAACTGTCCTTTAGAAAATGATTTGACTAGGCGTATTGCGAGCGTTGCCCAGCGGGTCGCCATTCATGTAGTTGGAACCAGACCCAGTGGAATACACCCGCCCATCGGCGGTTAAAAAGTGATGCGCGAGCACAACGTCGTCTGCGGCGCTGCAGTACCCACTGCTCGAAAAATCAACGATCTTTTGATCGAGCATGACGAAACTATTGGGTAGGTTGCCGCTCGCTCCTTGCCCATTGCCCACCGTACCGTTGGTGCCGCAGCCCCAACCCACAGCCCGTCCATCGGAGCGCAGCGCCATCGCGGTGGAGCCGTACATGGCGCCATAGCAACGCAACTTCGTCACCCCTTCCAGATACCCCGCACCGATCTTTTGCCAGCTGCTGGTATCAGCACTTTGGCCATTGATGTTGTAGCCGCTGTATCCAGTTGCCTTGACTGTGCCGTCTTGCATCAAGGCGATTGATCGGGCGTAACCACCCGAAATGGTGAACGCATCGAGCGCCCCGTCGAGACACTTGTAGGGAAACATCGCCGAGCCCGGCCAAATATCTCCCCCGTAACCTGTACCCCAACCACCACTGGTCTGACCACTGTCGTCGCCCCACATGTACAAGGCGCCGTTTTCCAGCACCACGGCAAAGCGACGGTAATACTGCGCACCAGCGACCCAGTGCGCATCTGTTTCAGCGGCATGAACGACTTTGACCGGCTTGTCTTCGCCCCAGGGCATAAAGAGCGCATGAAAGCTCTGGTCTGAGTTGTGCCCAGAACTGCCACCTTGACCTGCTGTCCACAAGCGGCCGAAGGTGTCGATCAGGTAGGTGGCGGTATAGGTTGCGCCACTAACAAAAGCATCCTTCATCGGATAACGCTGGCTGATTGGAACCACGCGTGGATAGATAGACCCATTCGTGTCCCCCCATCCACAGCAGCCATACCGATTCAGGCCCCACATGTACACCAGTCCCTTACTGTCGATGCAGCCTTGATGCTGAAAGCCGTAGTAGTCGTATCCAGTGAAGACCTTGACCACGCGCGTGCTTGACCCGAGGTCCCCGAATCCGTTGAGCTTGCGCGGGATGAAGTTTTGAGAATTGGTGCCGGACGCGTTTTCACTATTCGGGCCTGAGTGCCATATGCCTCCAGACTCATCGATGAAAAAGGTATCTACCCAATTGGCGGCCACCGAAACGATGCGTGGCGTGTCTGGAGGGAATGCCACACGGGCAGGCTTGGCGCGCGCATAGTCGCCCGCGCCACATCCCAGCCGACCTCCCGAGGCATTGCCCCAGCCGCGCACATCGCCGCCATTCATGACAGCCATCATGTAGTAGCCGCTGGCGGTGTAAGCTCCGCAATTGAGCGTATCCATCAACCGCAACGCGACGGTCCCATTGCGCTCTTGCATGAAGCGAAATTCCATCCCGGCGGCCCCGTTGGAGTGCAGCACCATGCCGGCATTGCCACCAACAGAAACCCCGCCCGTCAGCAGATGGCCCTTGAGAACCGCGTCTTGCTGACCCAATGCAAAAGGTTGAGGTGTCCCGCCGCGAATGACGTAGGCGCCTCCGTCTTTAAAAACGACATCACGTTCCTGGTAGGCCAGGTATGGGGAATAAATGCCTTTCCAGCGATAGCCCAGTGACTCAATTGCCATATTCATAGCGTCACCTCGAGGCAATTACGTCGGACTGAAAAAGCCAAGCCTTCACCCAACATCGAGGCGGGATAGTCACCACTGTCAAATGCCTCTTCGCGACCTTCAGCCAGCAAGAGCTCAGAGCCATCGATGGACAATCGAAATCCATAAAAGCGAGGCAGGGCAGTGGTATGTACTAACTCGTACCCCGTCTCATCGACCTTGACTTTAAGCAGCATGCCGCGCGCGCCACCCAAGGAGTCGGGCAGGCCCACAGCCAGCAACCGGGCGATGACTTGCTGCAGCACAGCTTCGGCATCGGTCAGGATCTGGTTTCCGCTGGTCTGCACCTGTTGCAACACTGCACTTGTGCCAGCGACGCCTTGATCAGCAACCTGTCGCGCGCGCTGCGCTTCGTCCGAGGCCAGTTCTGCTGAAGCGAATGCCTCTTGGGCCGCCGCCTGGCTTTGCGCCAGATAGCCCGTAGCCTCTGCATTGATGCGAACATCTGCATCGTGGAGCAACTTGGAGACCGTGCTGACAGAGCCACCCTCGGTAACCACTGTTTGTGTTGATAGGCCATGAATTACGGCGTGCAATAGCGCACTGTCAGTGGACACCTTCGCTACGGCATCATGCAAATCGGTTTGTAAACTCATAGAAATCCTCTAAGGTGAAGCTGGCAGGTGTATGGGGAGCGCGGTGTGCACCAATTGGTTCAGCTCACCGCCCATGGCGAATAAATCTGGCGCATCAAACTCCAGCAGCAAATTGAGCGCGCCTTCATCAAGCGTGGGGCGCTCACGAATTTCCAGCTCGCCTTTAACCTCCCAGCGACGCGCTGAAAGCAGTTGTGCTTCGAACTGACGTGTGAAGCGTGATTCGTGGGGCAAAAGACCAAGGCCACCCAGCAAAGTGATCTCGAACCATTGACCACCTTCGTCAGCATGAAACTTGTACCAAGCCTCAAATAAAGCAAATTGGGTTTCGGAGAAGAGCCAGCGCACGGTGATGCGCGTGGGGGTCTGACGAAATCTTCGACGCTGGCGAGCAGGACCCGACTCCATGTCGGTGCGTAGCACCGCCTCTTGCGGCGTTAATCCATAACCTTCAACTAAAGGAAGTGGTAGTGTGTTGGGCCATTGCACATTCATCGCATCGCTCCAGCAGCAGGATTGAGCCCGTAACGGCGCTCAAGCGTCGGCGCTAGTCCAGCGCCTTGTGAAATAGATCGCGCCATACGCGATTCCATTTGCTCCACGATCACATCAAGCCGCGTGCTGCCATCTGGCTGTTGCTGTTGTTCGACTCGTGTTTCGACGCCACTGGCGCGGTTGATCACATTAACTTCCACATTAACCTGCGGCCGTCCCGCCACCGCACCACCCAGGGCGCGCAATTGACCGGGCGTGAAGACCGCCTCACCTTGGCGGGCGATGATGGGCACTTCGCCCGCGACCAGACCTCCCGTGTGGAAGCGCCGTGCACCTGCGAACAAACCCATGTTCACCTGCCGCGAAGGCAGTCCATCGGCGCCGAGCAAACCACCGCTGTGCGCGACATTGGAATTCACCCCCATCAGGTCGCCCGATCCGAGTGGTAGCGCGGTGGTGGCCGCCGGAGCAAACAGGCTCATCGCCCAATTCGCCAGAGGCAAGGTGATCGCACGCTGAATTTGGATGCGGATCAGATCGCTGATGATGGAATTGGCCAGACTGTTGAAATCCACCTTACCTGTCATCACGAACTGCGTGAGCGCATCCTCCATGGACTTGAAAGCGCCCGTGACGGCACGTTCCGCCTGTTTCGCCGCATTCGTAGCATCTTCAATGTATGTTCGTAGCGCTGACTTGGCACCGAACTCGGTACTACGCTGGTATTCCACATTGGCTCGAGCAAGCTCTTCGACGATCGGCAACTGCCGTGCCAAGGCATCGTTGATCGCGGCAATCGCTTCGGCCTTGAGTCCTGGATCGTTGATTTGCTCAGCCTGGCGCAACGCCATGACAGCGGCTTTTTCCATATCGAAGCGGGTCTGCAGCGCAGCGCGCTCGACCTCGCCTACATCCAGAAGCTGCCGCTTGAGTTCCAACTCCTCTTGCTTGAGACGGTTGTTGCCGATGTAGTTCTCGGTGATCTGATGGACCTTTTGCAGCTCCTTCTCGTACTCCTCGAATTTCTTGTCGGCTTCCTTCTGTTTTTCCATCCGCTCAATGGCGTCGATGTACTTCTCCGCTTCCTTGACGACACCTGCGTAGCCCTTGCGCTCAAGCTCCAAGGCCCGCGCGCGCAACTCAGCGCCTTCACCCTGGGTGACACGCAGCGCGCGTTGCTCCAACTGCTTCAAGAATTGCAAGCCTTCGTTGTTCTTCTCAAAGCCTGTCAGGTCCAGTCCGCTGGGCGGCTTGCGAGGCATCTTGGGCAGGAACTCGTCATAGATCTTCTGAACCTGCGCAGCTTGCTCTGCCGTTTCCAGGACAAACTTCTGCCCCATGACGCGCACCGTGCGGCGTTGCTCATCGAAGAACTTTTCGATCTTGCTGACGTAGCCAGGGTTGTCCGTCAGATGCGTCAAACGATCGTTTGCAGCCTCGACGAACCGATCGCGCGCCGCTTGCAACTTGGCGATTTCGGCATTGATCTGCGTCTCGTCATAGCCCATGGACTTCATGGAGCGCAGCATGTCGGTCTTGATCCAGGTCTCCACGTCCTTGGCAACCACCTGCAGGCTATCAAACGGCTGACTGATCACACGCTTGGCAAGTACCGCCGACTCGGCAATGAATCCCAGCCCGGTTGCGACCTCCTCGAGGAATGACAGGACCTGTTGTCGGTTGTGCGTGATAGCCTGCAACTCGCTTGTGAATCCACCGGCCTCGGTTTTGGCCAGAAACATCTGCTCCGTCAGGTCAGCTAGGATCGGCAGCAACGCAGATCCGATTTGGCGCTGCACGCCTTCGTTGACCGCGTGCAAGCGCTTCATGTTGTCGTTGAACTCCTCTGCAGCGCGTGCCGCATCGGCAGACATGACCAGGCCGAGGCGTTTGGCCTCTTCCATCATCTCGGTCAACCCATCGCGCCCCTGGTTGAGCATGGGGATCATGTCCCACCCGTTCTTGCCGACCAGCTTGACGGCCAGCGCCGCCTTTTCTGCACTGTCAGGCATGGCTGCGAATTTCCCCGCCAGATCCAGCAGCACCTGCTCAGTTGGGCGAATCTGCCCTTGCGCATCCAGCGCCGACACACCGAACGCCTTGAGCGCAGCACTGCCTTCGCCACCCTTGACCTTGGCATCGAACATGGCAGTCGAGAGAAATTTGAGCGCCTTGGTCAAACTCTCGGCACTCACGTCCGACAGCTCGGAGGCATACAACAGTGCCGACAAGGCCTCGACAGAAACAGCGGTTTTCTGAGAAAGCTTGTTGAGCTCTTCACCCACCTCAGCGACAGGCACGACCAACTGGTGCATGCCATACCCGAGCGCTGCAACGGATGCCCCCACGATCAAACCGGCTGGTCCAAGGCGACCGAGAACACTGCCCAGCATCCCTAGACGGGAAGTGGCATCTTCCATGCGCACGAAGGCATCGTTAGCCGCCTTGGACAGCAGGTTCAGACCAGCAGAGGCAGGCTGCGATGCCGACTCGATCTTTTTGAGCGATCGCTCTCCGGCCTCGCCCACGTCTGCCAGTTCGGCTTTGACTTTGCCGCCGTCAATGACAGCCAGTCGTATCGATAGGTTACGTTCAGCCATGTGGGTTGTCCGGAGATGGTTTGTTCAATGCTTGCGTCAGGCCCGCCTCAATTGCGGGGAAAAAGTGGGTCATGGCAGCGGGATCTGCGTCCAATGCCTGGCTGGCAGACATCCACGCGTTGAAGTCCATGCCCAGCACTGCGCCTTGAACTGCGCGCACTTGGGATGAACAGACATCCAGCACCGCGAGGGCCTGCCAGCCCTCTTCGGTTTGGGGTGAGTTCACCTGATACGGACACTCAGGGCAGGTCGTCTCGCATGCTCCGCAGTACGTGGCCCCGCCACCGAAGTGCCATTCGGTGCGGGCCTTCAGCCGTTTTTTTCGGCATCCAAGAGATAGAGCGCGGCCAGGTATTCACGCTCGAAGGCATCGGCCACAGGCCACAGCTCCATGAGCGCAGCAATGCCGTC